>ERZ777003.175-NODE-175-length-132891-cov-14.373400_pt1 | contig 132891 bp, 113 predicted proteins | sample MGYA00374956_ERZ777003 | MGnify/ENA primary metagenome ERZ777003 (study PRJEB29302, sample SAMN06268252) | bioreactor metagenome | isolation source: Joint BioEnergy Institute, California, USA | place: USA:Joint BioEnergy Institute, California, USA | collected... | reverse complement strand
CCGCCTCGTTTCAGCTTGCCGCCGCCGGCGCCCGTGATGCCTGCGCATCGCGAGATGCTCGGGGCGCTCACCGATGCATGGCGGAGGACGGTGCAGGTGCCGAAGCGTCGCGCCATCATCGCGGCCGTCGTCCTGGCGTCGATGATCGCGATGCTCGTCGCGCGCGGCGGGACCACCAAGGCTCGCGTCGCCGGCGCGGGGATCCTCCTCGCGACGGCGGGGGCCGTGATCGCGCTCCGGTGGCGGGAGCGGCAGGTCTTCTCGAATCCCGCGGCCACGGTCGAGCACGTCGCTGGGCGCCTGGAGCCGGAGGCCGCGGCGCGCGCGATCCGTTCGTTCTCGGTGCTCGAGGCCGGCGCGTCGCGTGGCACCTCGCGCGAGCTCGCGGAGCTGCACGTCGCGCGCTCGCTCGCGGCGCTTCCTCTCGACGGCGTGCGGCGGGGCGCGCAGCGCGTCGCGTTCGTCCTCGGCGTGTCCGCGCTCGTGCTCGCGGTCGCGAACGTCGCGACGTGCGCGGCGAACCCGTGGGCGCCGCTCGAGGGAGCCGACGTGCTGCTCGCGCGCGACGGCGTCGCGCCCGTCGGCATGACGTGGCTGACCGACCTCACGATCCGCGCGCGCCCGCCGGACTACCTCCATCAGGAGGAGCGACGCGTGGTCGCGTACGAGGACGTGCCGCTGCCGCGGGGCACGCTCCTCACGTTCCGGGGCATTCCGGTGCACGCGGGGCGGAGGCTGCTCCTCACCGACGGAACGGCGGAGGTGCCGTTCGTCGACGACGGGTCCGGTCACGTGGTCGCGCGCTGGCCGCTCGCCGAGAGCGCCACGCTCACGGTCGTCGCGCGCTTCGGTCAGGTGGTGATCCCGGAGCCGGAGGGTACTCCGATCGAGTCCATCCCGGACGCGGCGCCGATCGTCGTGCTCGAGGGCGCGCCGAAGCAGATCCGCCTCGCGGCCGACGAGGACGCCTCCGAGGTGCCCATCCACTACGAGGCCACCGACGATCACGGCCTGCGCGAGGTGCACCTCGTGCTCCGCGCGGGCACGCGCGAAGAGCGCCGCGTGCTCGCCCGGCTCGACGGCGAGACGAAGAGCGATCGCGGCGGGTACAACCTCCGCGCGAACGATCCGTTCGTGAAGAAGAGCCACGCGCCGGTCGAGGTGCGCGTCGAGGCGAAGGACAACGATCCCATCACGGGCCCGAAGTGGGGCGCGAGCGAGGCGATCGTCATCGTGCCTCCGGACGTCGGCGAGCCCGAGGCGCGCCGTCTCGAGGCGCTCGTGCGCGTTCGGGACGCCCTCGTCGACGCGCTCGCGTGGCGCATCGGAACGCCGCTCGCGGCGGATCCGAAGGAGCGGCAGGCGATGCTCGACCGCGACCTCGAGCTCGCCGATCAAGGGACCGAGCTGCTCGAGAACGTGCTCACGACGTCGTACGCCGGCGTGCGTGTGCCGACCCGCCTCGGCGCGATGCTCCGGGGACGCATGCGCAAGGTGAAGGACGCCGTCATCAACCAGAGGCGCTCGCCGAGCACGACGGCGCGCGCGAACGTCGTCAAGGCGACGGAGCGCATGGTGCTCGTCATCGACGCGGCCATCCAGGGGCTCGGCCTTCGTGACGCGCGCGCCTCGGCGCGCGAGCTCGCCGAGGTCGCCGACGATCTCGCGGCCGCGGCTTCGCTCGCGCAGAAGCCGGCGGAGAAGGCGCGCGCCGAGCAGCGCATGGACGCCGCCGTCGTGGTGCTCGAGGGCGGCGGAAGGGCGTTGCGCCGGCTCGGGGCGCTCGGTCGTGACATCGGCGAGATCGTCGAGATGGATCTGCTCCGCATCGCGCGCGCTCGGGGCGCCGGCGATCTCCCGCACGCCGTCCTCGCGGCCCAGGATCTCGCGGCGCGGCTGCGCCAGCCGGATCCGTCGTTCGGCGCACGCGGCGGGCGTCCCTCGCACGCGGGCGGCGAGTCGGGCGGCGGTCGTGGCGCGCCCGGCGACGAGACCGAGGACAACGACGTCGAGCAGGCGTTCAACGAGGCCGCGAAGGAGCTCGACAGGCTCGTGGCCGATCACGCCGGCAACGTCGGTAGGGTCGAGCAGTCGCTCGCGGCGGGATCGACGGAAGAGGACGTGAAGGCGCTCTCGGAGGAGGCGAAGAAGCACGCGCAGAAGGTCCGCGACGCGGTGAAGCCGCTGCCGATGATCGGCGGCGGCAGCGACTCGTGGACGAGCAAGGGCGCGGCCGCGCGCGAGCACGCCGAGCAGATGGCGAAGGCGCTCGAGCAAGGGAATGCCGCCGACGCGGTGCAGAGCGGGCGCAACGCTCTCGGCGCTCTCGACGAGGCGAAGCGTGCGGCCGCGCGCGAGCGCTTCGGGCGATTCGCCGATACGAACGCCGAGCGGACGATCGACGAGGTGCGGCGGCAGCTCGAGGCCGAGCTCAAGTGGGCGGAGGAGAAGCTCGAGCAGCTCCGGCGACGCGCCGCCCAGCGCGCCGCCCCCGAGCTCCGCGAGCACGGAGAGAACGAAGCGAGGCTCGGCGAGCGTGCGCGCGAGCTCGTGCGAAAGGGGCGCGACGAAGAGGCGCTCCCGCCCGCCGCGCTCGAGGCGCTGCGCGACGCCGAGCAGGCCGCGCACGAGGCCGCGCAGGCGCTCCGCGAAGGGGATGCGGAGAGGGGGCTCAAGAAGCAGCGCGAGGCCCAGCAGAAGCTCGAGATGGCGCGCGACGCGCTCGGCGACGACGAGGGTGAGCGCGACGCGAGCGGGGAGGGGGACGGCCGGCTCTTCTCGCACGATCACACGGACATCCCGAAGGCCGATGCGCACAAGGGTCCGGAGGAGTTCCGCAAGCGCGTCATCAAGGGGCTCGGGATGCCGAGCAGCGGCAAGTACAAAGACGCGGTGAAGCGTTACGCGGAGGGGCTGTTGCGATGATCTCCCGACTCCTCCAGCGTCCGCTCTCGTGGCTCTCGGCGCGTGCCGCCGGCGAGCGTCGGGCCTTCGCGGCGACGAAGCGGGGCGTGGCGATCTTCGCGGTCGGCGCGGCGTTGTTCGCGGTGTGCGGTCCGTCCCGCGCGGGGGCGCAGCCGGATCCGGGCGAGGGGCCGGCGGCGCGTGCGAACGAGCTCATCATCGCGATGGAGTACGACAAGGCTCGCGCGGAGCTCGCGAAGGCCGACCCGAACAGCCCGGCCGTCGCCCTCGCCAAGGCGCGACTCGCGCTCTACGAGGAGGATTGCGATCTCGCGGTCGCCCTGACGTCTCGCTCCGACATCGCCCAGAGCGAGGACGGTCGTGTCGTCGCCGACGTCGCCCGTGGGTGCGCTCGCGTGACCGCGGCGACCGTCGTCGACCGAGACGACGAAGCCGGCGTCGTCGTCCGATGGCACGACGAGGGCGACCGCGCGCTCATGCCGCTCGTGGTCGACACCGTCCTGAAGGCGCGCGCGTCGCTCACGCGCGATCTCGGCGTCGAGTGGAAGAAGCCGACGCGCATCACCGTCGTCCGCGACCTGCTCTCCCTCTCGGCGATGACCGGGCTGCCGTACAAGGCCGCTCAGACCACGGGGACCGTCGCCGTCGCGAAGTGGGGACGTGTCACGATCCTCTCTCCGCGCGCGAGCAAGCACGGCTACCCGTGGCGGGACACGCTCACCCACGAGCTCACGCACCTCGCGATCTCGATGCAGTCGCGCGAGCGCGCCCCGCTGTGGCTGCACGAGGGCGTCGCGCGCCGGCAGGAGACGCGGTGGCGAGAGCCGGGGCCCTTCGACGATCGGCCGAGCGCCGAGAGCGTCGTGATGCGAGGGATGGAGCTGAAGCTCGATCTCCCGCTCGACAAGCTCGGGCCTTCGATCGCGATGCTGCCGAGCGCCGACGCGGCGACGGTCGCATTCGCCGAGGTCACGAGCTTCGTGCGCTTCTTCGTCGAGAGCGCAGGCGACGACGCGCTCGCGAAGCTCCTCGTCGCGCTCCGGACCGCGAAGAGCGTCGACGACGCGCTCGAGCAGGTGAGCGGCCAGACCCTCGCGGAGTGGGACGCGAAGTGGCGAGCCCACCTCGCACGCCGCCCGAAGGAGCCGCTCTCTCCGCTCTACGGGCTCGGCGGTCAGCCGCCCGGCGTCGGCGACTCGCGCGAGCGCGCGCGGCTCGCCGAGCTCCTCCTCGGCCGCGGCCATCCCGGCGAGGCGCTCGTGGAGCTCGACAAGATCCCCGAGACGCTCATGGCCGATCCGACGCTGCGCTATCTGCGCGCGCGCGTGCTCGAGGCGCGGGGCGATCGAGCGGCCGCCGAGACGCTCGTCGAGGACCCGAAGGCGTGGATCACGGCCCATGGGCCTTGCTGGGCCATCCGCTCGCGGCTCGCACGGGCGCGAGGAGACATGGCGGTCGCGGACAAGGCGCGCGCCGACGCGCTCGCGCACGATCCGCTCAGCACGGAGGCGGCATGTCTCACCGTGGATGGCTCGTTTCCGAGCGCGGTCCCCACCGGTCCGGAGAGCACGCCCGACCACCTTGGTGGACCTCTGTGCGATGCCGCCCGTAAGAGGGGAGAGCCCGACCTCGGCAAGGATTAGGGCTGACCTACGCCGATTGACCGATGGTCCGAAGCGCCGGCATAATCCGTAACGGCCGAATCTATCGAGAGAAAGAGGTCGGGGAGCCCAAGTTCGGGAAACGACGTCGGGTCGGGGCTGGACTCTCGATGTTGCGCTAAACCTTGCCGATGAACGCGCTGACGTACGCTACTGCCCAGATCCTGCGAGTGCTGCCGCGTACGAGGATCACGCGTGCGATGGGGCGTCTCGCCGATTACCCGTGGCCCGACCGCGTGGGCAAGACGGTCGTGAGCCTCTACTGCCGTGCGTACGGCGTCGAGCTCGACGAGTGCCGCAAGGCGAGCGGCTTCGAGAGCTTCGACGACTTCTTCACGCGCGAGCTTCGGGACGGCGTCCGACCGCTGCCCGACGATCCGCGCATCATCGCGAGCCCTGCGGACGGGCGCATCGATTCGATCGGTCCTGTCGATGGCCGCGCTTTCGTGGTGAAGGGCCGGCCTTATCGCGTAGACGAGCTCTTGGGGGACGACGAAGAAGCGCGACGCTACGAAGGCGGAGCGGGCTGCGTCGTCTACCTCTCTCCACGTGACTATCACCGGGTCCACGCGCCGGTGTCGGGCGAGATCACGGTCGTGCGATCGATGCCGGGTGATTACTACCCGGTGAATGCGATCGGCGTGCGGCACGTCCACAATCTGTTCGTGCGCAATCGCCGGGTCGCGATCGCCATCGATACGCCGCCGTCGTCCGGCTTCGGCAGGGTGACCGTCGTGATGGTGGCTGCCATGGTCGTCGGCCGCATCACCGTGACTGGGATAAACGAGCGAGACGTGCCGTTCGGCGTGCACACCATGAGCCCGCCGGTGGCCGTCGAGCGTGGTGACGAGATCGGGATCTTCCGGCTGGGGAGCACGGCAGTGCTCTTCTTCGAGCCCGGAGTGGTTGGGCGCTGGCGGGCTAGCGAGGGCCCGATTCGGTTCGGTCAGCCTCTCGCGGAGCACGTCGAGGAGAAACTCACCAACGGCACCCGACAGGGGGGTCGATGAGCGACGGATCGAAGGTCGTTCCGGAAGCCGAGCCGCTCGACGACATCATCCTCGGTGACGACGACGCGACGACCGACCCGCCGCCTCCGCCGCCACCGGTACAGCCCAAGCCGTCTTCGCCGCCGCCGTTGCGCTCGTCGCCACGCGGCGTGGAGGCTTCGGGCGTGCCCGCCGTCGCGCCGTCGGCGCCGGCGGACGATCCGCAGCGTGCGAGCTCGGGGGCGATGCGGGCGGGCGACGCGAGCAAGGACGTGAAGGAGGCGCAACGCAAGCGCGCCAAGATGACGCTTCGCATTCCGGACGACGAAGTGTCGCGTCCGCAACAGATGTCCGACCTCACGCCCGTCGCCGGAGTACCGGCCGCTGGGGCGCAGTTCTCGTCCCAACGACCTCCTTCGGTGCCGGACGACCTCACGAGCCCGATGTTGCAGGCTCCGGTGATGGCTTCGCTCACGGGGCCGCCGCCGCCGGAGTCCGAGGTGGACATCTCGGCCGACGACACGCTCGAGCTGCCGGCGCGCAGGCTCGGCCCCGAGGAGGTGGAAGCCGCGCTGTCGCCGGCGCGTGTCCCCGCGGTCGGTGTCGACACGACCCACGAGCCGGGATGGACGCCGTTCCAGCCCAACGTCGAGGACCGCGACGCGATGCTCCCGATCCAGCCGATGCCGATCTACGACGTCGGCGCGGAGCCTGCCCCACCTGCGACCGCGGCCTCGGCGTCGGCGCGCCCCCCGCCCGTGACCACGACGAACGGGACGGTCGTCGATCCGCACGAGGCCGCAGATGCGGACCGGGCATCGTCGCCGTCGCAGCCTCCCATCTCCGAGGAGATCCCCGTCGACATGGATCTGTCGGACATGGCGGATGCGTCGAGCGAGGATCTCGCGACGAGCCCGCGTCTGCCGATCGCGCTCGACTCGGAGGAGATCCGGCTCGACGACGGCGATCGCCTCAGCGAGACCGGCGAGGTCGAGGTCGCGCCCGAGGATCTCGTCAGCGTCGAGTCGCTGCCGTCGCCGGCGCAACAGCCGCCGCCGGCGCAGCAGCCGCCGCCGGCGCAACAGCCGCCGCCGGTGAAGTCGGCGGGGAAGTACCCGGCGTTCAAGCCCGAGGGCCCGACGGCGACGTCGCTCATGCAAGGCGCGGCGCCGCCACCCCATCGGCCTCCGCCTCCTCCGGCCGTCGCGTCGGCCGAGGCCGCGCCGCCGATCGCGCCTGCGCCGCCTCCGCCTCCGCCGGCTCCGCCGGCAACGCACGTGTCGCCGGCGGTCGCCGTGAACGCTCCGCCTCCGCCGCGTCGGGATTCGAGCCCGCTCATCTTCGTCCCGCCGGTGGGCACGCTCGCCCCGCCGCCGATGAGGGAGGACGCGGTCCAGCAGAAGAAGAAGACCCGTCCGTGGTGGGAGGAGCTGTTCAACGACGACTTCATCCGCACGATGGCCAACGTCACCGACGCGCAGATCCGCGGGGAGGTGAACTTCATCGAGGAGAGCCTCGGATGCGAAGCCGGGGCGATGATCCTCGACCTCGCGTGCGGGACGGGGCGTCACGCCGTCGAGCTGGCGTCGCGCGGCTACCAGGTCGTCGGGTTCGATCTGAGCCTCGCGATGCTCGCGCGCGCCTCGGACGAAGCGCAGGATCGGAACGCGAAGATCAACTTCGTCCAGGGTGACATGCGGGAGATGACGTTCGAAGACACCTTCGACGGCGTCTACTCGTGGAACACGAGCTTCGGCTACTTCGACGAAGAGAAGAACAGCTCGGTCATCGCGCGCGTCCACCGCGCGCTGAAGAAGGGCGGGCAGTTCCTCCTCGACGTCGTCAACCGCGACTACATCATCCGGCAGGCGCCGTCCCTCGCGTGGTTCGAAGGCGACGGATGCATCTGCATGGACGAGATGACGGTCGACTTCATCACCAGCCGCATGAAGGTGAAGCGCACGCTGATGATGGATGACGGCCGCACGAAGGAGATCGAGTACTCGATCCGCGCGTACGCCCTCCACGAGCTCGGCAAGATGCTCCACGACAACGGCTTCCGCGTCGCGGAGGTCAGCGGCCGCACGGGCACGCCGGGCGTCTTCTTCGGCTGCGAGTCGCCGCGCACGCTGATCCTGGCCGAGAAGCGGTGACTGCGCCGAGTCTCGCGATCCGGAGACGAGGGGCGCTCAGCGTGACGCGACTTCGCTCGGAGGCGCGTCCTTGCAGCAGCGCGTGCCCGTCTCCGCGCCGCTGTACACGGCGTCGTGGCCGATCTGGTACTGGCGGCACGCGTGGCGGCTCGGGATCCACCACGAGCCCTTCAGGACCTCTTTCCAGCCGTGCTTTCCGCGGCCGTCCGCTTGCACCCACTCCTCGAGGTTCCCGGCCATGTCCATCACGCCGAAGGGGCTCGCGCACCGCTCGTGGGAGCCGACCGGCGCGCGGTGATCGACGAGACGGCCGGGGCGGCCGAGGTTCTTGCTGATGTCGACGTTGCACGCCGTCGAGTCGCGCTCCCAGCCGTAGGGATACGGGCGCATCTCTTCGCCTTCGCACGCGAACACCCACTCGCTCTCGCGGCAGAGGCGGGCGCCCTCGGACTCGCACAGCTTCTTCGAGGACGTCCACGACATGTGGTTGCGCGGCTTGTCGCTCCCTTCCTCGACGCGCTCGGTGACGTCGATGCAGAAGCGCATGTGGACGCGCTGCTTCGACTTGCAGACCGACTTCGCGTAGCGCTTGCAGCGGAAGTGGTGGTAGCGGCTGCCCGGCGGGTCCATCCACTCGAGGCACCTCTGCTCCACCTCGGGGCAGTAATCGCCCTCGACGAGCACCATGCCGGGCGGGCACACGTTCGCGTCGCTCGTCTTCCCCGCGGTCGGCGCATTCTTCGCGACCGGCGCCGTCGGAGGAAGCGGCTGGATCCTCGCGAGGGCGAGGCTCGCCGACCCGATCGGCGCCGGCGTCTCCATCGCCTCCTTCTGCACCGGCTGAGGGCGCGCGCATGCAGGCACGAGCCCTCCACCGAGGGCGGCTCCCAGGACCACGAGGCCCCACGTACGGGCGGGCGATGGCGACGGCATGGGCGTTCGGGGCTTAACTCAGGACGGCAGGGGAGACCACGAAAACCGTCCGTGGCGGAGCTTTCCACGCTCCTCGGTCCCGCTCGTCCGTTCCGCCTGCTCCGATGGTCAGTGGCGGGTCGTTCGGGCAAGCGGCTCTCGGTGCTCGGAAGGCACGTCCCGTTCTCGGAAGAGGTCGCCCCGACGAGCGGCGCTCGTTTTGCGAGAACCCATCAATCCCCGAAGTCGATGCCGTCCGGGTACACGCCGACTTCCCAGCGCTTTTTCGTCGCGAGCGTGTCCCGGTCGATCTCGAGGACGCTGCCGGGCCCTTTGTGGTCACCCTCGCAGACGAGGTAGACCCGCCCGTCCTTCGCGACCTTCACCGCATGCGGGAGGGTGCACTCGCGCTTCGTCAGCGTCGCGCGTCCGGTCACGCGCGACTCGCGCAGGTCGACGCGGACGAGGCCGTCGGGCGCCTGCGTCGGGACGAGCACCGTCGTGTCGTCGAGGAACGCCGGCATGAACGCCTTCGCGGCGAGCGGCACCGTCCGCTCCGGGACGAACGCCTTCGCGGCGCGATCGAAGACACGCACGTCTTGTCCCTCGAGGTCGGCGACGAGCACGATCTTCTCGTCGGGCGAGAGCGCGACGGAGTAGGGGCCGTACCGCGGCACGCCCGGCACGCCCGGCGACGCGCCGAGAGGGACGCGCGTCGACGGGAAGCCTTCGGCGGACAAGTCCACGATCGCGAGCTCGTCCGAGCCGTAACAGGCGATGAACGCCGTCCGATCGTCGCGCGTCGTGACCATGCCGTGCGGCGCCGTGCAGATGGGCCGCGCGCCGAGCGTCTTCATCGTCTTCGCGTCGAGCACGACGAGGCGCGCGAACATCGTCGCGGGGCTCGCGGCGCCCTTCGCGGCGACGTCCATCGCGCGCTTCATGTCGAAGTGCGTCACGAGGATGCGCGATCGATCGTTCGTGAGGATGATGTCGCCGGGGTTCTCGTCGACGTCCACGGCCTCGAGCACCGCCAGCGTCTCGAGGTCGAGCCGAGCGACCTGCCCGACGTCGCTCGCCTTGCCGTGCGACGCGTGCGGGTCCTTTTTCTTGGCGGGCTCCGGGGGGAACGCGAGCGCGACGAACGCCGTCTTGCGCGCCGGGTCGATGGCGAGGTGGTGCGGCGCCTCGCGCGCGTCGGGATCGAGGTCGACGGGGACGGTCACGACGGTGTCCCCATCGCGATCGATGACGCTGATGGTGTCCGAGCCGTTGTTCGTGACGTAGGCGGCGCGCTCGCGAGGTATGGTGATCGTCGCGCCCGGCGTCAGAGGACCCGCTTTGTCGGCGCGCGCCTTCTTGCAGCTCGAGCAGCCGGAGAGCGCGACGAGCGCACCGACGGCGACGCTTCCGATGTACAACCGGAGCGTGCTCGACATCAACGTACGAGGGACGTCGTTCTGGATGCGCGTGGCCGCCCTCGTCCTCATCGCCTCCGCTGCTCTTTCTACCACCGGCAGCGCACGGGCGAACGGCCGTTTCCCCGAGGCTCAGGTCATCGAGAGCGTCCCCGGCGATCCGAGCACGCTCTTTCTCCGCGCGACCTTCGGCATCCTGGTCTCCCGTGACGGCGGCAAGAGCTGGCGATGGATCTGCGAGCGCGCGCTCGGCTACGAGGGCCAGTGGGATCCGCCGATCGCCGTCACCCGCGACGGCCGTCTCTGGGTCGGGCTCGAGGACGGCCTCACGTGGACGACCGACGGCTGCCACGTCGACGCCGCCCCCGAGCTCGACAATCACACGATCAAGGATCTCACCACGGACCCGCGTGGCGAAACGCTATGGGCGATCACCGGCGCTCCGGGCAAGAGGAGCTACGTCTGGCGTCGGTTGCCGGGCAAGCCGTTCGAGCGCCTCGCGGATCTCGGCGAGACGAACCTGATGACGATCGAGGTCGCTCCGTCGAATCCTTCGCGCATCTACGTCAGCGGTCAGCCCTACACGACGATCCGCGGGCGCATCCATCGCTCCGACGACGGAGGCCGCACGTTCCGCACCGAGCCCGTCGACGCAGGCCCCTCCCATCCCGCCGACGCAGGCGGGCCGGTGACCGCGGACGGCCTCGTCGCGGACGGACCGATGTTCATCGGCGCCGTCGATCCTTCGGACCCGAACCGCCTGCTCGTCCGACACCTCCACGCCAAGGGCAGCGATCTCTTGCTCTCGCGCGACGGCGGGAAGACGTTCACGAACGTCCTCTCGATCACGAGCGCGATGTACGGCTTCGCGAAGAGCGGGGACGGCAAGACGTACTGGGCCGGTTCGGGCCTGCCGGAGCACGGCATCTACCGTTCGACGGATCGCGGCGAGCACTTCGAGCGCGTGGGCAACCACGGCGTGCTCTGCCTCCACGCCGCCTCGCCCGATGCGCTCTTCGTCTGTCAGAACGCGCTGTCGCTCGGAGCGCCCGCCATCGCCGTCTCGCGCGATCAGGGCGCGACCATCACTTCGCTCGCGCGCTTCACGGACATCGCCGGCCCCGTCGATTGCCCGACCGACGCGCGCGCGAACCTGTGCGCCGGCGAGTGGCCGGAGACCAAGCAGTTCATCTCTCCGCAGGACGACGCGTCCAAGGCGGACGCCGGTCGCCGCGCGCGGCGATCGAAGCGCGACGCGGGACGGGAGGAGGCCTCCGACGCGCCCGCCCGGCGCTCGACATGCAAGTGCGAGGCCGTCGGCGCCCCGGCCGGCAGGCCGGATCTTCCTTTGCTCATCGTGGGGCTCTCGTACCTCGTCGCGAGGGGCCGTGCCCGCGTCCGACGTGGATCGAAGCCGACCCAATCGGGTAACGGATTGCTCAACCGGACATCAGGCGCGGGTGACCGCCCTCGGGAGGCTCGGGCGGCAGCGCGTCATGGAGCCCCGCAGAGCCGCAATTTCCGGCCTTCCACGCGCGGTCCCATCGGAAAACACACACGGTGAGCGATCGCCCGCCAGGCGTGACGGGATGGCGCCACGTTTGCACCCGCGCCGGGCATGCGCTCGATCCTGGTGCTCGCCATCGCCGCCGTCTTCGCCACGACGTCGTTCGCCTGCATCGACGCCGCGGACCAGGGCAGCTCGACCGCCCGCCGCTCGCCGCGCAAGAACGTGCCGCGCGTCGACGACGACGCGATGGACGAGGACGAGGAGCACGACGAGGACGACACCCCGGGCGCCACGTCCGTCGACCCCGGCAACCCGAACGCGAGCTCCCGCCCGGCTCCGCCGGCCACCAAGGGCACGGAGGCCGCCGAGTTCGGCATCACGCTCTCCGACGACACGCCGACCGTCGACCTCGGCGCCTCGACGACGATCGACGTCACCATCGAGCCGAAGGGCGGGTTCAACGGTCCGGTCGAGCTCTCGGTCAGCGGCCTGCCGTCGGGCGTGACCGCTGCGCCCGTGACGGCCAACGTCGCGGGGCCCACCACGGCCAAGCTCACCCTCGAGGCGTCGTACAACACGCCGGTCACTCCGCCGAACCAGAGCGTCCCGCTCGTCGTGACGGCGAAGTCCGGCGCCGTGCAGGCCACCGCCAACGCGAACTTCAAGGTCGCGCCGAGGGTGACGATCACGATCCCCGTCAACGTCGACGCCCTGCGCGGCGCTTCCCAACTCCGCTCCGAGTACGGCGAGGCCTTCGGCCCGAACGGCCAGCCGCTCCTCACGCAGCAGGGGAACGGCATCGAAGTCCTGATCTTCAACGCCGACTCGAAGCCGCACATCATCCACGGTCCCGGCGGTCAATTCCCGCACGGCAACACGGCGGCGCCCATCCAGCCGAACTCGTTCGAGATGAGCAACGGCAGCCCGCGCAAGCGCACGCTCAACGTCGGCGCGAACGTGACGGCGTACCTGCACGACGGCAACAACGGGCAGGGAGCCTCGTTCCGCATCCGCGTGGCTGCAGCCCCGTGACGGGCCTCACCCTGACGGGCGAGGCCTGTCAGACCTCAGTCCTCAGACCTCGGTCCTCAGCGGAGGTGCGCTGAGAGGTCCTCGCTCGACCGGGCGCGCGACGACGAGCCGCCCGGTCTCGCATTTCGACCTCCATGTTCCATCGCGGACTGCGAGCGATGGTGCCCCGACCGATCGCCGAGAAGTCCGATTTTTGAGGAGCCGATCGATGCGCGAGCTCCTGTCGAGGGCCGCGAGGATCCGACAGGGGGATCTCCGCCGAGGACTGAGGACTGAGGACTCTGAAAGCGAAGGAGCCCAGAGCTCCCGCTCAGTCCAAGACGTACCGAATGCTCACGATCGTCAGCTCCACTTCTCCCGACGGCTTCTTGAACACCACCGTGTCGCCCTCGCGGCGCTTCATCAGCACGCGGGCGAGCGGTGACTTGTACGAGATGAAGCCTCGGTCCGCGTCGATCTCGTCCTGTCCGACGATCGTGTACGTGGACCGCTTGCCGTCCTCGTCCTCGACTTCGACGGTCGCTCCGAAGAACACCTGATCGGTCGCCGGGCGCTCGCTCGGCTCGACGATGTGGGCGCTCTCGAGGCGCTTCACCAAGTAGTGGATCCGTCGATCGATCTCTCGGAGCTTCTTCTTGCCGTAGATGTACTCGGCGTTCTCGCTCCGATCTCCTTGCGCGGCGGCGTCCGCGACGTCTTGGACGATCTTGGGCCGCTGCTTGGTGCGGAGCTCGATGAGCTCCTCCTGGAGGCGGCGTGCCCCGGCTTTCGTGATGTAGTTCGGCTCGTCGCTCACGGCGTCGTTCTGGCGTTGTCCTCGGCGTGCTCGAGCGCCGCCGCCGGCACGTTGGGACTACCGAGCAGACCCATCAGCACGTCGAGGCGCCACGCACGCGAGCCCCTGTAAGGCGAGGGCGTCTGGTCGTGGAGCGCGAGCACCGCGGTGGCGATGGCCCTGCGTGAAGCGTCGTGCGGGACGCTCACGATGGCCCAGCGCGCGTCCGGAGACCGGCCCCACTGGCGGCCGGCCTGGACATGGACGCGACGCGAGCCCTCTCGGATGGCGACCCGCGTGTTGAAGGGTCGAACGAGCGCGACGGCCCGCTCGGCGAACGCGAGGCGGTCGAAGCGCTCGGTCGAGCTCTCCGCGAGGTCCTGCTCGGCCCTCTCGACGCGCTCGATCTCGACGTGCAGGCGCGGCATCGTCCTCAGTCTACGGCCCCAGCCCTCGCGTCGCCAGGCATCACCTTCCTCGAGCGCGTGCTTGGAGCTCGAGGTAGTAGCTCACGAGGTCCCGCTCCTTGTGGCCCATCGCGACGAAGCGAGCCACGCGGCCGAACGGCCAGACGCGCGTGTCCGGCGGAACGATCATCGCCCAGTACCCGAGCTCGTTGGGCGTGATGTCGAGCCACTCGGCGTCGAGGCGGCGCGCGAGGATCTCGCTCAAGAGCGCGCCGTGACGGCGAAGCTCGTAGGCCTCGTCGCTCGTCTTGACGACGCGATCGGGGAACGACTCGAGGAGGACGGCCTGCATCGCCTCGATGCCGCTGACGTCGGCGCGCAGGTCGATGCCGCGCTTCAACCGGTAATCGAGCCCGAGCTCGCGCGAGAGCAACGTGAACTGGATGCGTGCCTCGAGCACGGACGTCGGAAGCACGTCGAGCGAGCGCGGCTCCGCGCCGATCCCGGGCGGGAGCGCGAGGTGCTCCGCGAGCTCGTCGCCGCTGCCGAGCTTGGGGAGGAGCGGCGCCTTCGGAAGCAGAGGCGCCGGGCTCTCGAGCCGGTACGGCGGCAAGGAGGCGCCGTGCATGAACGTGCGCGCCTCGGGCGGCGGCAGGAGGGAGGACGACGGCGGTGCGGCGGACGGGATCGGCGCGGGCGCAGGTACGACCGGCTCGACGGCGGCGACGTGCGCCGACGGCGGCTCGAGCACCGGCGCTGGCTCGAGGACCGGCGCCGGCTCGAACGTCGGGGGCACCGACAGGGCGCGCGCCTCGTTCGACGGAGGACGCATCGGCGTCGGCCGCTCGTGCGCGTCCTTCTCCTCCGACACCGATCGCGCCGACGCGACGTCGGACGGTCGACGCGGCGGCGCCGGCCGAGGCTCCGGCATCGGCGTGACCTTCCGCGGCTCCGCGACCGCGCTCCTCGGGACGATGGGCGAGTCCGGCTCGGCGCGCGGATCGAGCGTCGCGCTGGGCCGCGTCTCCATCATCACGCCGCTCAGCCGCGGGCGCCGTGGAGGCTTCGGCTGGTCCGGCGGTGACGACGCCGGCGCTGCCGGCACGGCCGGCGCTGCCGGTGCGGCTGGCTGGAGCGGGTCGGGGCCGGGCAAGTCGAGCGTGAACGAGGCCGCCGGATCGGCCGGCGGAACCTCGAGCTCGATCGGCGTGCGCGCGGCGGGCGGAGGCACCTCCATCGAAGGCCTCGAACGAAGCGGAGGAACGGACGCCGAGCGCGCCTGCGCGGCGACCGGCGGCGGCTCGAGCTCGAGCGTGGGCCCATCGAGCAATCCTTCCCGGACGGAGACGTTCGGCTCGCTCGGAGGTGCGACCGGAGCCGCGGCCGGCATCCTGCGCGAAGACCGCGCAGCCGGCGGGACGGACAGCGGCGGGATCGGCGGCAGGTTGCGACCGTCGCTCCCTTCGAACGGCGGCGGCGCGATCGGAGTCGCGGTCGGCATCTGGCGGCTCGACGGGGCGGGGGCCGAGACGCGTGCGGGGCGGGACGACAGCGGCGGCGGCGGCACACCTCGCGACGGCCGGACGGGCGGCGGCGGAGGCGGGCTCGAGACCGACGGGGGCGGGGGCGGTGGAAGCCCCTGCGAGAGGTCCGCCGGGTCGAACGCCCGGGCGCCGGGCGGCTCGAGCGAGGACTGCAGCGACGACTGCAGAGGAAGCTCGAGCGGGACGTCGTCGTTCCCGAGCGGGACCGGCTCTGCCGCAGGCATCGCCGGCGGTCGGCTCGGCTGGGGAGCGGGCGTGTACGCGTCGACCAGCGTCTTCTTCGCGTTCGGCGCTGCACCGCTCGCCCGCGCGAGGAGACGCTGCGCGCGCAGGAGCAGCCCCTCGTCGACGCCGGGCGCGTCGACGAGGTCGCGCGCGTAGGGTGCCGCGCGGCGCGGATCGCCCGCTTCGAGCCAGGCCTCCGCGGCGAGGAGCGCGAGCTCCTGGAACGAGGTCATCGAGAGCGCGAGCGCGGAGACACGCTCGGCGATCAGCTTCGGCGCCTCGAGGCGCATCGCCAGCGACGCGCGCGCGCGGAGATACGTCGTCCCGGGCGTGCGGCCGTGGCGGCGTTCGACGTCGTCGATCGCGTCGAGGATCCCGTCGAGCTCCCCGTTGTCGAGACGCGTCTCGATCGCCCAGAGCTCGGGCGACGCGAGGGGCCCTTTCTCGGGCATGTCCCGCATCGAGACCGATCCCTCGAGCGACTTGTAGAGCGCGCGCGAGTCTTCGTCGGTCGCCGTCTCGGCGCGCGATCGCAAGAAGGCGATCACGTCCGCGCGCGGGAGCGACTCCGTGATGACCGGACGCGGCCCCTTGTGCGAAAGCCCGCCGATCGCGTTCTGGAGCCGCTGGAGATCCGTGAAGCTCGGTCGCTTGTACGTCCTCGCGCCCGGCTTCTGCTCCTTCGTCCAAGCCTCCGTCGACAGGACGACCGCCGTGTCGGCCGGCTCCGACTCGAGGATCGTCGCCAGGTACAGCGCCTGGAGCGTCGCTCCGACGTGGTCGAGCTCGAGGTCGCGCGCGAGGGCGGCGAGATCGAGGAACACGCCGTGGTAGGCGCGCTTCGAGGCGTCGTAGCCGTCCGCTTGGAAGAGCTCTGCCGGGCCGAGGTAGCGCGCGATGCGCCGAACGGCAGGTCCGCGGGAGTAGGCGTCCGGTAGGACGGGCTGCATCGCTTGCGCGAGATCGCGAGCCACCGCGGGCGTCATCCCGAAGTTCTCGAGGCGAGCGAGCGCCTGCTCGGCGGTGGTCTGGTAGCCGTGCTCGCGCACGCGCTTCGGCTCGCTCGCGCGAAGCTCGATCTCGGCGCTGTCGAACATCGCGTACTCGGCTTCCGGCGGTCCACTCGCACGGAGCACGACGCGGTCCCCTATGGTCAGGAGACAAGTCGCCGAAGCGGTCGTCGTGGTCACCCGAGTACCTCGCTCATCGCCTTTGGGGCGCCCCCTCTTCGCGTGCGCCCGAGGATCTCACAGGTCGTGCCACGGATCACGGGAGCATTTCCACGCTCGACAGCACGACCATCACCCTGAGCCTCACCCTCTCGTTTTACAGTGTAACTTGCTGGTATCGCCACAATTGCTCGCCGGTCTTTTCCCTTCCCCGGCGGAACGGGCCGCTCTATAGATGCGGTGCCCTCGCGCCCTCGGAAAACGGGTCAGAGGCTCGGAGCCCTCATGAAAGCACGAACGCTCTACGCCGCCGTCTTCCTCGCCTCCGGAGTAACCGCCGCCGCTTGCGGGTCCAAGCAGCCGCCGCCGAAGGAGCCGCCGCACGTGGAGACCGTCGCGGACGCCGGCACCGACGCCCCCGAGGAGCCCGAGCCGGAGCCGCCGAGGTCGCTCTACGAGCGCCTCGGCAAGGACGAAGGCATCGCCGCGTTCGTCGAGACCTGGATCAAGAACCTCTCGGCGGACAGCAAGCTCACCAAGCGGATGGCGACGCTGAAGGGGCAGAAGCTCGAGAAGTTCACGAAGGACCTCGTCGACATGATCTGCGTCGAGGCGGGCGGGCCCGAGGCAGGCGCCGAGTGCACGTACGAGGGCCGCTTCATGAAGGAGCTGCTCGGCGCGAAGTCGAAGCTGAAGGAAGACGAGTGGAACGCGATGCTGCTCGACCTTCGCAGCGCGCTCGAGGAGCACAAGGTCGGCGACGCCGAGCAGCAGGACCTCGCCGCCGCGCTGGCGAAGTTCCGCGACGACGCGGTCGAGCCGCCGAAGACGAAGTGACGTCTTCCTCGGGCAGAGGACGACGATGAAGCACGCCGCCGACGCACTCCTCCGTCCCGAGCAGGCTGCGTACCTCGAGAGCATCGAGCCTCCGAGGGACCCGCTCCTGGCGGAGATGGAGGCCTACGCCCAGGAGAAGAGGCAGCCGATCAGCGATCCCGAGGTCGCCTCGTTCCTCGCGGTCACGGCCCGCGCGTGCGGCGCACGCTCGATCGTCGAGGTCGGCACGAACATCGGCTACGGCGCGATCGTCCTCGCACGCGCAGCCGGGCCCGACGCGCGCGTCGTCACGATCGAGAACGACGCGGCGTTGGTGCAGGTCGCGCGCGGCTTCGTCGAGCGTGCCGGCCTCGGAGACCGCATCGAGGTCCGGCACGGCGACGCGCTGGCGGAGCTCGCGGCGATCGGCGGAGAGATCGACCTCGTCTACATCGACTGCGTGAAGGAGCACTACCCGCAGTACCTCGACCTCGTCCTGCCGAAGCTCTCGGCCAAGGGCGTCATCGTCGCGGACAACGTCCTCTGGAAGGGGCTCGTCGCCGCCACCGAGGTCCCCACGGGCGAGGTCGCTCGCGTGGAGGCGCTCCGGGCGTTCAATCGACGGATCGTGTCGGACGCCCGCCTGCGGGGCGTGATCCTCCCGCTCGGCGACGGCGTCGCGTACGCGGTCCGCGCCTGACCGCCCCTCGTGAGGCGATCAGGCCGAGGCGCTGGCGACGGCGCTCCGGCTCGCGTGCGCCGGCGTCTCCGGAGAGGGCGGGGGAGCGTCGGCGGAGCGCTTGTACCCGCACTCCTTGTCCGCGCAGGCGATCATCGGCTTCGCCTTGGTGCCGCCCATGACGAGGAACTTCGCCCCGCACGACGGGCACGGCTCGGGGACCGGCTTCTGCCAGAGCTTGAAGTCGCAGTTGACGGTCTCGTCGTTGTAGCGGCTGCAGCCGTAGAACGTCTTGCCGCCCTTCTTCTTCGGGCGCACCTCGATGATGTCGCCGCCGCACTTCGGGCAGGCGACGCCGAGCGGGACGGGCTTCGCGTTCTTGCAGGCGGGGTAGCCGGTGCAGGAGAGGAACTCGCCGTAGCGACCGCTGCGGATCGCCATCTTCTTCCCGCACTTGTCGCACTCGATGTCCGTCTCGCGCGGCGGCGGGGCTCCCTCGCCGTCGGCGCCCATGTCGCGCGTGGCCTTGCACTTCGGGTAGTTCGAACAGCCGGCGAACCACCCGTTCTTCGACCAGCGCTTGATCATGTAGCCCTGCTTGAGCGAGCGGAGCTTCTCGTCCTCGGCGTTCGGCCCGCACTGGTCGCAGAGCTCGTCGGGCATCGGCACCGGATCCGGGTGCCAGCGCTTGCCCTTCTTGCTCTTCTCGAGCTGGGCGCGGAACTTCTTGTAGAAGCGCGAGAGGAGGGCGATCCGCTCCTGCTTGCCGGACTCCACCTCGTCGAGCTCCTCTTCCATGCTCGACGTGAAGGCGGGATCCATGAAGTCGAGCTGGCACTGGAGCAGGCCGTCGACGACCATCTTCCCGAGCTGCGTCGGGCGGAAGTAGCGGCCGTCGACCTTCTCGACGTAGTCGCGCGCCTGCACCTTGCTGATGATCTCGGCGTAGGTGCTCGGGCGCCCGATCCCGCGCTCCTCGAGCTCGCGCACGAGCGAGCCCTCGTTGTAGCGGGGCGGAGGCTGCGTGAACTTCTGCTCGGCGAGGACGCCCGGAGGCGTGACGAGCTCGAGGGAGTCGCCCTCGGCGAGCTCCGGCAGCATGCCTTCGCCCTCGGCCTCGTCCTTGTCCTTCGCGTCCGCGTCGTCGGCGTCTTCCTTGTCGCCCGCCTGCTGCGTCTCCTCCGCGGTCGCGCCGTAGACCTCGAGCCAGCCGGCGAACTTCAAGACGCGGCCGCTCGCGCGGAGCAGATACGTCCTGCTCTCGCCGTTCGCCTTCGGCGTCGCCTCGATCTCGACCGAGGTCTGATCGTAGACGGCCTCCTTCATCTGGCTCGCGACGAAGCGGTCCCAGATCAGCTTGTAGAGCTTGTACTGGTCGTCCTTGAGATGCTTCTTGACCTTCTCGGGCGTGTGCTCGAGCGACGTCGGACGGATCGCCTCGTGCGCGTCCTGGGCGTTCTTCTTCGACTTGAAGACGTTCGGGTCCTTCGGGACGCTGTCCTTGCCGTAGCGCTGCCCGATGTACTCGCGGACCGCGGCGAGCGCGTCGGGCGACACGCGCGTCGAGTCCGTACGCATGTACGTGATGAGACCGACGACGCCGCCGTCCTTCCCGAGGTCGACGCCCTCGTAGAGGCCCTGCGCGATCTGCATCGTGCGCTTGGCGCCGAAGCCGAGGCGGTTGACCGCGTCCTGTTGCAGCTTGCTCGTCGTGTAGGGCGCGTACGGCTTGCGCTTGCGCTCGGAGGTCGAGATCTTGACGACCTTGTAGACGGCGCCTTCGAGGTCCTTCTTGACGCGCTCGGCGGTCGGCCCGTCCTTGACCTCGATCTTCTTGCCGTTCTCCTGCGCGAGGCGCGCGGCGAACGTCTGCCGCTTCGGCGACTTGTCCGCGGCCTTCGCGAGGGTCGCGCCGAGGTTCCAGTACTCCTCGGGGACGAACGCCTCGATCTCACGCTCGCGATCGACGATGAGGCGCAGGGCCACGCTCTGGACGCGCCCGGCCGAGAGCCCGAAGGCGAGCTTCGACCAGACGAGCGCCGAGACGTCGTAGCCGACGATCCGATCGAGGACACGCCGCGCACGCTGCGCGTCGTAGAGGTTCTTGTTGAGCTTCCGCGGCGAGGCGACGCCCTTCTGGACGCCGTTCTTCGTAATCTCGTGGAACTCGACGCGCTTGGCCTTCTCGGGCGTGCCCGTCAGCTCCTCCGCGAGGTGCCACGCGATGGCTTCGCCTTCACGGTCGGGGTCGGTGGCGAGCAGGATCTCGTCGGCTTCCTTCGCCGCGGCTTTCAGCTCCTGGAGGATCTTCTCCTTGCCGGGGACGATCTCGTACGTCTCCTGGAAGCCCTTCTCGACGTCGATGCCCATTTTCTTGGGCAGGTCCTTGACGTGACCCTTCGAGGCGAGGACCTCGTAGCCACTACCGAGGTACTTTTTGATCGTCTTGGCCTTTGCCGGCGACTCGACGACTACGAGTGTCTTGCCCATCCCCGTCTCTGATTCTTTCCGTTTCGCGTCTCTGGAACCCTTGCTTCTTCGGAGGCCCCGGATCCCGGATCTCGCACAAACTAGAGGAGGTGGAGAGCGAGGTGAAAAAGCCGAGTGCTTCCGATAAGTTATGTTCCAACTCTGCGGCGGAAGAACCCGTCCGGGCCCTCTACTACTACGTCCTTGAGGGAGAGCGTCAAGAGTGCCGTGAGCGTCGAGCTGGTCGGTAGGCCCGTCCGCGTGACCAGCTCATCCTGATGGATCGGCGCGGCGGAAAGGTTGGAAAATACGAGCTTTTCCTCGCGAGTCCATCCGTCGAGCTCGACCGGGAAGAGAGGCGGGGAAGAGTAGGTCTGCGGCTGGCATCGCCTCCGCGGCCGAGGGACCCGGAGCGGCATTCGGCCGCCCCAGAGAGCGTTCGGGTCGCCGAGGTCGGGTGGCGGTAGGCCGAGCTGCTCGAAGAACCACTCGATCGACCAGAACGGGATCGCGCCTTCCGCGCCCTCCGCCATCGAGCCCTCGAACTCGAACGTGTTGGGCATGCCGGGCACGACGTACACCGGCCGCCCGAGCTCGCGCGCCCTCCTCGCCGCATTTCGCGAGCCGGACCTGAGCGAAGCCTGGATGACGACCACGCACTCCGCGAGCCCGACGAGCACGGCGTTGCGGAAGCGCGGGCTATTGGCGTCCTTCGGCTTTCCGTCCGGGAAGGGCCAGATGATGCGCGACGTCGGCGACTGCTCGATCGCGCGGAAGAGGTCCTCGTTCGCCGCCGGGTAGATGACGCCGCGTCCGGCCGGGCTCACGAGCCAGGTCGCGCCGCCGGCCTTCATCGCGCCTTCGTGCGCGAGCCGGTCCACCCCGACGGCCCCGCCGGACACGACCGTGACGCCGGCGCGGGCGAGGTGGTAGGCGAGCTGGAAGGCGAGCTGCTTCGACCCGTCGATGGCCTGTCGCGATCCCACGATCGCGACGACGCGATCGCCTTCGAGCGGTCCGGAGACGACGAGGTCGGGCGGCTCGTCCAGATGACAGAGCCTCTCGGGGTAGCCCGGATCGTGTGGTCTCAGCTTCACGCCCGCGGGTCGGCCGCGCGGCGGAGGAGTTGTGCACGTCGCTCACCTCGGCCGCGAGTAGACCTGCGCCGCGACGGATCCGCTTCCTTTCTTGGCGTGGAGATCGACCTTGTAGGGCACCGGCACCGGGACGATCGGGCAGATCGGATTCGGCGCGGCCCCGATCGCCGCCGCGGGGCCGCCCATGCCGTCCTGCGCCGCGAGGACGTTGTAGAGCGGCGGCGCGAGGAGGTTCACCTCGATGTCGGCGATCCCTTCGCCGTACGCGACGATCGCGTAGCACTTGCTGCCGTCGAGGTTCGCGATGAAGCCCACGTGATCGCCCTCGGCGAGGTGGCCTCTCGCGACCTCTCCATCCGGGGTCATCCCCGGGGCGTACCGTGCGGCCGCCGCGCGGAGGCCGGCCTCCGCCGCGTCGTCGGCGCTCCCGGACGGGGGCCCGAAGAACGCGGCCCCCGCCGCCGCGGCCGCCGCGAGCAGGCTGGCGAGCGCGTCGGGGTCGGTCGTGTACACCCTGCCGAGCGCGGCGGTCTCTCGCGCGGGCTGCGCGCCGCACGGCTGGCCCGGCGCGCACGGCGCCGGAGGGGCGGGCGCGCCGGCCGCCGGCGCGGGCGCGTCCACGCCCGCGCCGAGGCTCGGGCTCGCGGGCGGCTGGCTCCGGCTCCCTCCGCACGCGAGCGCCGTCAGGGCGGCCGCCGGGAAGAGCGCGGCGGGCACGAGACGACGAGCGGCCTTCATGGCCATGACGGTATCAGCTCAGTCGCCGCCGTGCGTCCGATGCGAAGCTGCGGCCTGCTTCACCACGGCCGCTCGCATGGCCGAGCCGGGATGGTGAGCGACGTACGTCGGGCGGAAGCGCGAGAGCGCCACTTGGTTCTCGACCTCGACGTGCGCGAAGAACCGGAGCAACGCGAGCGCGCCCTCCTCGTTGCGGCCGGCCTCCAGCATGCGGACCGTGGCCTCGTTGTCGCGTTCGACCTGCCGGCCCGGGTACACGAAGCTCGCCGTCTCGGCCGCCTTTCGCTGCTCCGCCTTCGTCCACACGTCGTCGCCGCTTTCCTTGGTGGGCGTCGGCTTCGGGCACACGAGGTCGCCGGCGCGAAGATGCGTGAGCTCGCGCGCGACCACGAACGAGAGCACCTCGGCGAGGCGCTCCTCGTACGTGTCCGCCGGTCGCGAGGCGATGTAGAAGCCGGGCGGCGGCGGCAAGAGCGGTCGGCCGGGGACTTGGGATCGGGCGAGGAACGACGCGTAGTCCTCGACCTTCCGATCGTTGTTCGCGTCGTCGTAGGACGCCGCCCGCGCGACGTGCGCGGCGAGGCGGAGCATCGCGTCGGAGAGCAGCACGACGTAGTCGCCGTCGTCGTCGCAAGCGACCTGAGCGAAGGGATCGGACGTGTTCGTGTCGAACGCGACGTACACGCCGGCGAGCCGCCTCTGATCGTTCGCGGGCAGCCGGGTCACGAGCCTGCGCAGCTCGGCCTGCGCTCTCACCCGGAGATCGGCCCTCTCGAGCTCGGGCGCGACCTCGTCGGCCCACGCGACGCGCGGTCCGAGGAGGATGGCCAAGGCGAAGAGGACGAGGGCCTTCCACATGCTTGTCACGTAGCACCGTGTCGGCCGCCGAGCCGCCCGGTTGCGTGAATTCGTCCCCCTCCGCGACGGAGGCCGACCCGACGGCAGGGCCTACTGCCGCACGAACTTGAACGGAATGTTGATGGTCGTCGGCGAGCCCGGGGCGGGGAAGGTCCACGTGCGGACCTGGTTCTCGATGCACTTGGCGACGACGGGATCGTCGCCGCTCGACGAGGTGCTCGAGACCGAGCCGTTGGGCGCGACGTTCGCCGTGACGGTGACGTTCACGCTGCCCTTGTCGGCGCCCGCGCGCTCCCAGCACGTTCGCTTCACGGCGGCACGATGCGACTGTACGACACGCTCGACTCCGGCCTGATCGAGGCCTCCGCCGGAGCCCGTGCCCCTGCTCGGTCCGACGCTCGGTCCGCCCGTCCCCGGGACGAGGTTTCCGAGGTCGAGGCCCTTCTTCTCCTCGGTCGGCGTGGGGGCCGGCTTCGACGTCTTCGCCGCGGAGGCGGTCTTGGGCTTCTTCTCGGTCGGCGCGGGATTGGCGGAGGGGGCGGCCGACGCCGCCGGAACGTCGTCGATCTCGTCGACCGTGGGCGCAGGCGTCGGCGCCGGCGTGGTCGGAGCCATCTGGATGACCACGGGTTGGGGCGGCGGCTGGCGAGAGACGAAGAAGGCGAGGCCGAGGCCGAACCCCAACGCGAGCAAGGGGATCGGCACGAACCAGAGCGGGACGCCTCGCTTCTTCGCCGGGGCGGTCTCCACCGCCGGCGCCGGCTGAGGCACGAAGGACGGGCCCGGGCCGATGCCCACCGAGCTCTCTCGGAACGCCGCGGGCGGCGCGATGCCCGCCGAGCTCTCTCGGAACGCCGCGGGCGGCGCGATGCCCGCCGAGCTCTCTCGGAACGTCCCGGTGGGCGGGAGAGGTGCGGTCGCGACCGGGGCCGGCACCTGCGCCGACGGAACCGCGAAAGGGTCTGCGGCGGCCGCGATCGGCATGGGGGCCGAGAGCGGCTGCGTCCCGAGCTGCGGCTGCGGCTGCGGCGCCGGCGTGAAGGCGGGAGACGGCGAAGGCGAGAGCGACGGCGAAGGCGAGAGCGACGGCGAAGGTGAGAGCGACGGCGAAGGCGAGAGCGCGGGCGCCGGCGTGAGGGACGGCGAGGGCGCGAACGCCGTCGCGGCCGCCGAGGCGCCCGACGGGCCGAGCCCGATGTCGTCGAGGCTCGAGCTCGCCGCCGGACGGAGCGGCACGACGTTGCTGCGCGAGACCGAAGGCGCGGAAGGCGTCATCGGTCGCGGCGCAGGCGGCGCGGGCGTGATCCGCTGCGCGGACGGACGGGGCGCCGCCGGCGGTGCCGGGGTGACCCGTTGCGCGGACGGTCGCGGCTCCTGCGGCGCGGCAGGCTGCTTCGGCTCGGACGGCACCGACGGCGAGCGCGGGGCCGGAGGCGGCTCCGCCGAGGGAGAGCTCACGAGCGCCGGGCGGTTGCCCATCGCGGCTTCGCGGACGAGCGCGGCGAGATCCGGGATGCTGCGGATCGGGCGCCACTCCTCGAGCCCTTCCTGCCAGCAGAGCGAGTCCTCCGTCACCGCGCCGGCGGCGGCCTTCCGTCGGAGCTCGGAGATGCGGACCGGACCGACCGGCACGCCGTTGATCGCGACGTACCACTCGTCGGTGACGCTCAGCTCGATCGGGTTCTTGGCCGGTCCGTCCGGTACGCTCGCGGGCGACTCCTGGACGTTGCTCTTGAAGGCACCGGCCAGCGCGCTGCTCCCCGTGGACGACGAGGTGCGCGGCTTGGCGGCCGAGAGGCTCGTCGCGAGCCCGCCGCTCTTCTGCGCGGGCTTCGGCGCCGTGCCCGGGCCGGGAGCGGCTCCCGCCACGCTCGTCTCCGTGACGGCGGCCCGGATCTCGATCTGGTGTCCGCACTTGCGACACTTCATGCGGACGGTCTTCCCCGCCACCTTCTCGTCGGCGATTTGGTACTTCGCCTTGCAGTTGTCGCAGAGGAACTTCATCGGACCGGGCGCGCGGGGGGCGTCTTCGAAAGACTAGCCCCTTTGTGCTCGTACGCGCGACAGGAGAGAAAGCTCTCGTTGGACGTTCGGAGCACTCGACCTACTCAGGCGACCGTCACAGCAGTCGCATCATGTGTTGCTTGATCGACTCACGCGTCTCGGCGTCCGGTGCGGTGTGGACGGCGCGTTCCCACATCTCGATGGCCTTGTTCTTGAACCCGGCCTTCTCGTAGAGGACCGCGAGGTTCTTCAGCGCCGGGAAATGCCGCGGGTTGAGGTCGACGGCGCGCTCGAGCTCCGTGATGCCGTCGTAGAACTGACCGCGCTTGCCGTAGATGAGCGCGAGGTGGTAGCGCAGGCGGTAGGCGAGGGGGTCGATCGAGATTCCCTTCTTCAACAGCGAGATCGCGAGGTCGACCTCGCCGTTCCTGTACGCCGCGATGCCCTCCTCGAGGTACGTCGCGGCCTCCCGGTCGATGCGCTCGGGATCGCGCGGCGGCTGTGCTGCGGCGCCTTTCTCGAGGAGCCGCTCGACCTTCGAGACGAGGTCCGCGATCCGGAAGGGCTTCTCGAGGTAGTCCTCGATGCCGTAGTTCGCCTTCAGATCCTCGACGATGCGCCACCCCCTGTAGACGGCGCTCATCATGATGATGGGGATCGCACCGTACTTCGCGCTGCCCTTGATCCGCCGCGCGATGTCGAACCCGTGCACCTCGGGCAGCATCGCGTCGAGCAGGATGAGATCGGGCATCTCCTCCTTGACGATCCGGAGCGCGAGCAGGCCGCGATCGGCCTCCATGATCGTGTGCCCGCGATCGGTGAGCAGCCGCCGGACGAGCTTCCGGATGTCCTCCTCGTCGTCGACGACGAGGATGCGCTTGCCGCTCTTGCCCTTCGTCGGCTCCGCGCCCTCCACGCGCGGATCGATCCCGGCCGCGTTGCGGAGCTCCTCCGTGAGCATCTCGACGCGCGAGACCTCCTCGCCGAGCTCGCCGAAGTCGGTCGTCGACAGCGAGGTCTCCGCCGCGGACTGCTGGATCTGTTGATCGATGACGACGGGCGGCGCGCCGGGCGCCACGCTCTCGCGCTCGCGGCGGCTCGGGTCGGTGACGTCGCGATCGCTCGCGGCGCTCGGCGCCTTCGGGCCCACGTAGCGCGTCTGGCCCTGCTCCTTCGCGTCGTAGGCGGCGCGGATCGTCTTCTCGAGGGTCGTCGAGATGGCGACGTACGGGTAGATGCGCCGGCCCGTGACGAACTCGAGCTCGTCGATGACGCGCTTGTCGTGCGGGTTCGCCATCGCGAGGAAGAGGCGATCGTCGCGGACGAGCACCGGCAGGACGCGGCTCGACTCGGCGACCTCGCGAGGCACCATGTCGAGGTGCTCGAGGGCGATCGACACCATGTTGAGGTCGATCCCCGGCACGCCGAACTGCTCGGAGAGCGCGCGGAGGACCTCCGTCTCCGGTACGACGCCGCTCGACGCGATGCGGGAGGCGAGGGGGACGCCGTCCCGCGCGTTCTTCTGGGTCGCGAGCTGGCGTTCGAGCTCTTCGGGGGAGATCAGCCGCCGCTTGAGGAGGATGCGGCCGATTGGCTTCTTCTCGTCGCTCGACATGCCTGGGTCGACCTCCGCCCAATCCAGCTCAGAGTACCTGATTTTCCTGCGTCATGCGGTCGAGCGTTCTCGCTTTGTACGCAGGCCACTGTCCGGCGCGGATCGCCTCGCGCGCCCCACGCACGAGCTCACCGTACCAGTGCAAGTTGTGCAGGCTGAGGAGGCGGAGGACGGTCATCTCTCCCGCGAGGAAGAGATGCCGCAGGTATCCTCGTGCGTATCCGCCGCTGCAGCAGGGACAGGCGCACTCGGGATCGATCGGGAGCGGGTCGTCCTTGAAGCGCGCCTGCTTGATGACGACCTTCCCGAACCGCGTCAGCGCCTGTCCGTTGCGCGCGTTGCGCGTGGGCAGCACGCAGTCGAACATGTCGACGCCGGCGTCGATCGCCTCGAGCAAGTCGCGCGGCGTGCCGACGCCCATCAGGTACCGCGGGCGCTCCGGATCGAGCACGTGCGCGATCTCGTGGAGCGTCTCGTACATCTTCGGGATCGGCTCGCCGACGGAGAAGCCGCCGAGCGCGAGCCCGTCGAACGGCGGGTCGAGCGCGGCGAGCTCCTCGGCGTGCGCGCGGCGCAGGTCGGCGAAGCACGCTCCCTGTACGATGCCGAAGAGGGCCTGCCCCTCGGGTCGCTCGGTCGCGAGCGCGCGGCGCGCCCAGCGCGTCGTGCGCGCGACGGCGGCCTCGACCTCGTGGCGAGGCGCGTCACCGGGCGGACACACGTCGAGCTGCATCTGGATGTCGGCGCCGAGCTTGCCCTGGACGCGCACGGCGACCTCCGGAGAGAGGTGATGCCGCGTGCCGTCGAGGTGCGAGCGGAACGTGAAGCCCTCCTCGTCGAGGGTGACGAGCGACCGTAGCGCGCCCGGATCGCCCGCCTTCGCGGCGGGACGCGGGATGTTGCCGCCGAGCGAGAAGGCCTGGAAGCCGCCCGAGTCGGTCAGCATGGCGTGCGGCCACCGCGTGAAGCCGTGGAGCCCGCCGAGCCGCGCGACGATGTCCGGCCCGGGCCGCAGCCAGAGGTGGTACGTGTTGCCGAGCACGATCTTGGCGCCCGTCGACGCGACCTCGTCGGGGGTCAGGCCCTTCACGCTGCCCTGGGTACCGACGGGCATGAACGTCGGCGTCTCGACGTCTCCGTGCGGTGTCGTGAGGATCGCCGCGCGTGCGTGTCCGGTCTCGGACCGTGCGAGCACGCGGAACGCGAACCCTTTCGAGCGCGGTGCGGTCATGCGAGCGCGCCCTCCTCGGCCGTCGCGGCCGCTGGGTCGCGCCGGAGGAGCATCGCATCTCCGTAGGAGAAGAAGCGGTACCGCTCCTTCACGGCGACGCGATACGCCGAGAGCACGCGATCGATCCCGCTGAACGCGCACACGAGGGCGAGCAGCGTCGAGCGGGGCAGGTGGAAGTTCGTGAGCAGGCCGTCGACCACGCGGAACCGATGCCCGGGTTGGATGAGGATGCGCGTCTCCTCGGCGCACGGGCGGACGTGCCCCTCTCGCTCGGGATCCGCGGCGGACTCGAGCGCCCGCACGACCGTGGTGCCGACGGCGTACACGGGCGCGCCGCGCTCGCGCGCCCGCGCGACGGCGCTGGCGAGCTTGCGCGGGACCTCGAAGTACTCGGCGTGCATCACGTGATCGTCGAGGTCTTCCGTCTTCACCGGCTCGAAGGTACCGAGACCGACGTGGAGTGTACACGCGGCGATCTCGCAGCCCCGGCCCTCGAGCCGCCGCATGAGGGGCTGCGTCAGATGGAGCCCCGCCGTGGGCGCCGCCACCGCGCCGGGCGCGCGGGCGAAGACCGTCTGGTAGCGCTCTTCGTCTTCGGGTCTCGGCTCGCGCTTGATGTACGGCGGTAGCGGCACGCGGGCCGTCGTCTCGAGCGCCCGGTCCACGTCGACGGCCGCGTCGCGCGTCGAGAGCCGGACGAGGAAGAGCCCGTCGTCCGCCTTGCCCTCCACCTCCACGACGAGGGGGCCGCTCGAGACGCGGACCCCGGGCTTGAGCGGCTTGGACGCGCGCGCCATCGCCCTCCAGCGCTGGGCGCGCCGATCTTCGGCGGTCTCGACGTCGTCGCCCGGCTCGCGGCGGACGAGGAAGATCTCGACCTTGCCGCCGGTGCCCTCCTTCGTGCCGAGGATGCGCGCGCGGATCACCTTCGTGTCGTTCACCACGAGGAGGCTTCCGGGCGGGATGTGATCGGCGAGCGCCGCGACGGTCGTGTGCGTGATCTCGCCGGGACCGTGTCCGACCACCATCAGGCGCGCCTGCTCGCGCTCGGGCGCCGGCTCCTGCGCGATGAGCTCGGCCGGCAGATCGTAAGAGAAGCGCTCGACGCGCATGCGGCGCTCCTTAGCACGCGCATGGCCGCGCCATCAGCGCGTCTACGCGCCTGTCAGCGATCGCTCTCGTCGTTCGCGGCCGCCGACAGCGTCTCGGGTCCGGGGTGGCGGAGCGTCGGGGCGGTTCGGGAGATCGGCCTCGTCGACGGTGGGATGCTCCCGATGCGTCGGGTCACGCCGGACCCGGGCTCGGCAGCCCACAGGCGGCGCGAGCTCGGCGGGGCGGCGACCTTGGACCGGACGAACTCGACGACCTCGTGCAGGTCGTAGGGCTTCGGGATGAATCCGCTCACTCCGCAGTCGGCGCGCTCGAGCTGGCGCTCGCTCAGGTGATAGGTGCTCGTGAGCAGCACGCGCACCCCCGGATGGTTCGCGCGGATCTCACGGGCGAACTCGAGGCCGTTGCACGTGGTCTCGTTGCGGAGCATCAGGTCGACGATCGCGAGAGCGACCCGGCGCGAGGAGAGGGCAGTGCGTGCCTCGTTCGCCGTTGCAGCGACGATCACCTCGTAGCCTTCCACGCGCAGTGCGCTCGCGAGGACCGCCGCGTCGCTATCGGTGTCGACGAGCAAGATGGTCATGGCCTGCCAACTCCGGGGGCGCGACCGAGCAAGGGGGATGCCAGGTCGAGCGTCGCGGAAATCCACCGCCCGGCTGACGGTAGCGTTTCAGATCTGAATGCACCAGTGCAACTTTGCATCCCCGGCCACTTTCCGGGGCGCCGCGTTTGCAGGCGCGAAGGGATCAGCCGCGGCTCTCGTAGGTGATGCCGAGCCGCGTCATCTTCCGCCAGAGCGTCGTCGCGGAGATGCCGAGGATTTCGGCGGCCTTCTCGCGGTTGCCGTCCGTGTCGCGCAGCGCCGCTTCGATGGCCTGGCGCTCGGCGGCGTCGACGACGGCCGCGAGCGTCCGTCCACCCGAGGAGGAGGTCGAAGGCTCGGGCCGCTTCGGGGGCAGAACGTCGTCCTTCGTGATGGGGCCGTGCTGCACGAGCGCGATCGCCTGCTCGATCATGTGCTCGAGCTCGCGGATGTTCCCGGGGAAGTCGTAGTGCTGGAGCGCTTCGAGCACGCTGTCGTCCAGCCACGTCTTGGTCCCCATCTTCTTGTTGTACTTGTCCATGAAGTACGCGAGGAGATCCGGTAGGTCCTCGCGGCGCTCGCGCAGGGGAGGGAGCTGGAAGCGTGCGACGTTGAGCCGGTAGTAGAGATCCTGGCGGAAGCGCTTCTCGGCGATCGCGGTGAGCAGGTCCTGGTTCGTCGCGGCGATGATCCGGACGTTGACCTGAATCGGCTTGTTCTCGCCGACGCGGCGGATCTCGTTCTCCTGGATGGCGCGCAGGAGCTTCGCCTGGAAGGCGAGCGACGTCTCGGCGATCTCGTCGAAGAAGAACGTCCCGCCGTCTGCCTCCTCGAACATGCCCTTGCGCGCCGTGACCGCGCCCGTGAACGCGCCCTTGGCGTGCCCGAACAGCTCGCTCTCGAGCAGCGTGTCGGTGATCGCCGCGCAGTTGATCGGCACGAACATCCGGTCTGCGCGCTTGCTGTTCGCGTGGATGGCCTTCGCGACGAGCTCCTTGCCGGTGCCGCTCTCGCCGGTGATGAGCACGATGGCATCGGTCGGCGCGATGCGGACGATCCTGCCGAGCACCTCGCGGACGCTGCGCGAGCGGCCGACGATGTTCTCGAACTTGTACCGATCCTTGAACTCGCTCGCGAGGAAGGCGACCTCGCCGGCGAGCCGCCGGTTCTCGAGCGCCTTGTTGACCTTGACGAGGAGCTCTTGCTCGGTGAACGGCTTCTGGATGTAGTCGAACGCGCCGTAGCGCATCGCTTCGACCGCGCTCTCGATCGTGCCGTATGCCGTCATCACGATGATTTCGGTCATCGGCTGCGCGGTCTTGACGGCACGGAGCACGTCGATGCCGTCCTTGGAGCCCATCCGTAGGTCGGTGACGACGATGTCGTAGGCGCCGGACGCGCCGCGTTCGCAGCCTTCCTCGCCGCTCTGCGCCTCGTCGACCTCGAAGCCCGCGCCACGAAGCATCATGGCGAGGGTCGTACGCATGTTGCGCTGGTCATCGACGATGAGGAGCTTCGCCATCGCGGTGGTCTGATGCTGAAGCAGTGAGGACGTAGCGCAGCAGAAGGGGCCGAACGCATCCCGGCGCCGGCCCTCTCGAAACGCGACATATACCGCGCCCCTACGACTACCGGAAGCACCGCATCACCGCCTGCCGGTCGGCCGCTGCGGCTCGGCAATCGCCGAATCCTCTTGGGGCTTTACGGACGGCGTCCGGCGAAGCCGTCAGTCGACCGCGGCGTCGCCTTCGTCGTCGGGGCCGGCATCTTGCCCGGCATCTTCGGGGGCGCCGGCTTCCGAGCCGGCATCCTCGGACGTGACGGCGCCCCCAATCCCGCGGATCCACGAGCGCACGAGCTCGAGCGTCTCTTCCGGGTACACGTAGTCCCGGGGCTCCTTCGGCATGGTGCCCCGGAGGCCGGCGTCCGTCCTCCGGCGCATGATGCGGAACAACCCGGACCGGTCGGGGTTCTCCACGTCCTCGAGCTCGACCAAGCGCTTGTCGAACATCGACCGGCAGCAGCCGCGCTCGTCGTAACACTCGGGGCCGCTTCCCGACCTCGCCCCATCGCCCTGGGGGGTTCCGTGGCAGCTCTCGTTGAAGGCGCAGCTCCCGGGTTTCCCGACCGGAGCGAGCACGTCTTCGTAGAGCGTGTGCCACTCCGGAAGAGCGCACGCCCGCTCGATGAGCGCCTCTTGCAGCGGGTTGCCCGCGTCGAAGACCGGCGGCGTGGTCGCGAGGACGCCCGCCTCCGTCAGGCCGCCCCCCGTCACCTCGCCCCCCGCCGTCGCGCACGCCGCGAACGCGCTGGCGACCGCCGTGGCCGCCATGACGGACAAGCCCGCCTGCAGCTTCGTCGATCGTCGGGGCATGACGCCTTCCAACGCTAAGGGACGTGGGCGGTCAGAACAAGACGCCGAGGATGAGCCTCACGGTCTGCGCCGTCGACAGGCTCCAGTCCGCGATCTTCGCCGCATCCTGCTCTTGCGGGAGGTACTCGAGGCCGGCCATCGGGAAGAAGACGCCGTACTGGAGGGCCGCGTAGAAGCCGCCCATCTTGTTCGGGTCGTCGTTCAGCGAGCCGTCCTTCGATTGGTAGTAGAGCTGCGCGTCCAGCTCGACGCCGAGATCACGCCTGTTGCCCGGCGTCTGGACGAACTCGCTCGCGCGGCTCCAGATGACCGCCGCACCGCCGCCGAACTTCTGCCCGTTCGGGTTCCGTACGAAGTCGTACTCGACGCTCGGCCGGAAGTAGTACGCGTTCTGGACGCGCGTGAGGATCCGGCGGAAGAAGATGTAGTCGACGTAGTAGGCCGGGTGGAACCGGAACGTCGAGATCGCGCCCTCGCTCAGTCGCGGCTGGAGGCCGCTCGTCCCGGGCGCGAGGCCCTCCACGTTCGGATCGCCGCTCGCCCATCCGTGGCCGAACTGCAGCCGGAGCTTGTCCTCGACGGCGCGGAACTCCGCCTGCGTCGCGAGCCCCCACATCCGGAGCTTCATCGGATCGGTGACGCGCGTGCCGGCGGGCGAGTTCTCGATCGAGCCCCAGATCGTGGCGAGCTCCGCCTCGACCCGCAGCTTGTTGAACAGGAACTGCACCCAGAGGTCGGGGATGAACGCCTCCGCGCCGCGTCGCTCGAAGCCGTTGTTCGCGACCGTGCGATCGAACGTGATCGGGTTCTGCCCGGCCACGACGTCGATCGTCTGCTTGCGATACATCGCGAACAGACCGCCGTTGAGGACCACGTCGCCGCGCGAGAGCTTGAGTCGCTGGAGCTCCGGGTTCATGCGGCGCGCCGCGAACAAGGACCACTGCGCGACGTTCGCGAGGTTCGCGGTGTTGTACGGCTGCCCGCCGTAGACGTCGTAGGGCGACGCGTTCGTCGGGCCGCTCGAGACGAAGTCCCAGGCGCCTCCGAAGTAGACGTCGAGCGACTTGAGGCCGGAGACGAACATGATGCGGTCGACGTTCGACTGGTAGTCGCAGTCGATGCAGTCGCCCGCGTTCATCACCATGCCGAGGCCCCAGTGGTTCGGCATCCGCCCGAAGCGGAGCTGTCCGATGGGCGTCATGTACTCGGCCCACGCGCGCTGCACGTCGATCGAGTTCCGGAACCCGTTGATGCCCGCCGTCGGCGGACCCTGCGTCGTCGAGAGGAACCCGAGCGGCGCGTAGCCGTTGTAGCCGTTCACCGCCGGGCTGTAGCCCGTCGCGCCGACGCCGCTCGGACGCATCGCGTATGCGTCGGGCGTCGAGCCGAGCACGAGGTTGTCGAGGAGATCGATCTGGGACAGGATGCGAAGGTTGTCCGAGATGTGGATCTCCGGGTTGAGGCGGAGGCGAAGGTTCGCGTGCGCCTGCGACTTGTCGTAGCACTCGCCGAACTGGCCCGCGGCGTTCGGCTCGCCGCAGAGGAGCACCTGCCGCCGCTGACCGTTCCGGTCCGTGAACGTGTTGTCGAGCGGCTGCCCCCAGAGGTTCGCGTCCCCCTGCCCCGGCGCGTCGTGGCGGCCGAGCGAGAAGTTGTGAAAGAGCTCGCCGCGCGTACGGAAGTAGCCGTGGAGCTCGATGATCGGCCTCGTGTGCGACCACCAGTCTTCGCTGTAGACGTCGGACGGGCGGCTGCCGATCGTGCCGTCGGCGGTCGGACGCTCGCGACCCTGGCGGAGCAGCTTCTCCTGGTCGGCGCTCGGGTCGACCTTGGGCTGCTGCTCCTCTTCCGGAGGAAGCAGGTCGTCGCTCGTCGTCGGAGGCTCGCCGGCGGCCGGATCGGTGGCCGGCGGCGGCTCGGGTGGCCGCGGCGTGTCCGTGTCCTGCGCGTACGCGCTCGTCGAGACGAGGAGCGCGGCGCAGCATAGAGCCAAGCGAAAGCCGAAGGATCTCGGCCCCACCGACGGCTCCTCTGATGAGTGGGGGACCATTCGGGCCGACCTTCTAACACAAGCGGGCAAGGGTGTGTGGCCGAGCACGAACGACTCGGTTGAACGCCGAGAGCCTTTGATTCAATTGGGCTCTTCGTCGGTCTCGTGTCCGCGCACGGGGGCGCGCGCGCTTTCGCGCCTCGTTCCGTGCTCGATCAGACGCCCGCGGAGCGCGGTCGACGTCTCGTCACGACGGCGATCACTCCGGCGAGGACGACGATCACGCCGCCGGCCGTCGCGACGGGGCGGGGGTGATGCACCGCCCAGGTCACGCTTCGAAGCGCGATTCCGGGGCGCGGTGGGGCCGTCGATCCCTCGAGCGCCGCGCTCCGCACGGCTTCTTCGCATCCGAGCGGGCCCGACGGGCCGGCGCTCCGTGCGGCACACGTGACGAAGCACGTGAACACGCGCGAGGCGTCGAACCCGACGAAGGTGCGCGCTTTTCCGATCGGCTCCGAGCCGAGATCGCTCGCCGGCCGCAGGTCGAAGGTCCCTTCTCCGTCGGGGCGCGCATCGATCGGGACGCCCGAGATCCGCTCGGTGACCGCGCCGGCGAGCGCGATCGTGCGCGCCTCCACCGCCGGACGCATCTCGTCCACCCATCCCGGGATCGGCGTGGCGACGCAGCCGCTCGCGAGGACCGCGCGGTCCGTCGCGCTCGCCCGGTACGACGTCAGCTCGGCGCCTGCGCTCTCGGCGAGCTTCGGACGGGTGAGATCGAACGCCACCCAGCCCGGCGGAGGCTCGACGGCCACGTCCGGAATCATGGGCCCCCTCAGCCCTTCTGCGGCTCCGACGTGCCCGAGAGCTCCGCGAGGAACGCCTCGACTTCGCTCCTCAGCGCCATCAGCTTCTCGCGGATCGGAGATCGGCCACGCGCAGCGTCGGGCGAAGCCCCGCCGTCGGGCGCGCTCTGCGGCGGCTGCGTGGCGGCGAGCGCCGGCTCCGCGCTCGGCGCCGTCTCCGCCTCCTCGACGTCGTGCGTTCCGCGCTGGAGCCGCTTCTTGGCGCCGGCGATGGTGAACCCGTCGCGGTAGAGCAAGTCGCGCACGCGGAGCAGGTTCTCGACGTCTTTGCGCGAGTAGATCCGCTGGCCCTTCGCGCTCTTGGTCGGCCGAATGGTCCGGAACTCGCGCTCCCAGTAACGGAGCACGTGAGGCTCGACACCCACGAGCCCGGCTACCTCGCCGATGCGGAAGAAGAGTTTTGGAGGAAGCTCCCCGGCCGATCGCACCTCCGCCCGTGCGTCGGAGGTCCTTCGCCGGCCGCCGAGGACGGGCGTAGGGCTCGTCTCACCGGCGCCTTGCGGGCTCCGCCCGACGGAAGCGGCTTCCGTCCACTTCGATTCACCGCGGTGCATGCGTGCGTCGAGGAGCTTGGATTCGTGGGGTTACGCCACGGAATGGAAAGTCGACGTCCCCCTGGCCCGCGCGGCGGGCATGCTCGCAGGCTTGCGAAGTAAGGTCGATGATGGCGTGGGCCCCGCGAAGCGGCCGCCGCTCATTCCTTGGGCGCCTCGTTGACCGGCGCAGCCGGCGCGGGCGCGGCCGCAGCCGCTGCGACGCCCGGCCCAGCCGGAGCGGCCGCCGCCGGAGCCGCGGCCGCCGGAGCGGAAGCCGCAGGAGCGGTGGCCGGCGCGGCGCTCGCCGGAGCCGACGCCGCGGGGGCGGGGCTCGCCGGAGCGGAGGCCGCCGGGGCGGAAGCCGCGGGCGCATTGCTGCCCGAAGCGGAGCCCGCCTGCGCGGGATCCTCGACCTGCGGGGTGCCGTTGGGGTTCCTCGGATTCAGGGCCTGCTTGAGGATCTGGCTGGCCTTGAAGGTCAGCACCCTCCGCTCGCTGATCTTGATGGGATCACCGGTCTGCGGATTGCGCCCAGGGCGCTGCCGCTTGTCGCGGAGGACGAAGTTCCCAAACCCGCTGATCTTGATCTTTTCGCCGCGCCCGAGGGTCTCCTTCATCATCTCGAAGACCATGTCGACGATGTCCGCCGACTCCTTCTTCGAGAATCCGCCGACCCTCGTGTACAGCGCCTGGACGATCTCTGCCTTGGTCATGATCGTCTCTCACCCCCGACGGTGGAATGCCCGCTCCGTGGTTGCTGGCGGAACACCCGGGAAACCTCGTGTGCCCGTCGCAGGTACCGGATAGTAAACGGCAATTGGGTACGCGGCCAGGGGAAAAACGCCGGCCGAGAGCCCTCGCGCAACCGCTCTCGGCGACCGCCCGGCCGGTGGCCAGACGGTCGCGCTAGGCCATCGCGATTGCGCGAGTGATCTCGCAGACTTGAGCTTCAGGCAGCAAGCTCTTCCGAAGCGGCCGGAGCCGGAGGTGGGACGCTCTCCGTGGCCGGCGCCAGGCCCAGCCGTGCGGCGCGCCGCCGCGCGATCTGCTCGCTGATGACGAGCGTGGCGACGTAGCCGTAGCCGAACATGAAGAGCATCGCGAAGGGCGTCGCGAACCAGTGACCGGTCTCGACCGAGGCGATGACGCTCACGAGCGAGAGCATGCAGAGCAGGATCTCGACCACCGGCAGGTCGGCCCGCGCGCGGTAGCGGTGGCTGTGCCCGTCACCGTGCTTCGGCGTGCGGACGAACTCGCCGGCCATCGAGCGCAGGCCCTCGAAGACGGCCTTCGTCAGGTGCGGAGCGAGCCCGGCCCCGAGCGCGAGCAGCGCCGGAAGCGTGCGGATCGCCTGCAGGCGCGAGCGCCCCTGCGCGGCCTCGGCCGTCGCGTAGAACGCAGCGAGCGAGCCCGTGGTGCCGATGCACAGCGGCAGGTCGACGAGGGCCATCGTGGTGAGATTGGTCGCCGGCATCAGGACGAGCGCCGGGAGGAGCAGGATGCTGAGGACGACCATCAGCGGGTAAGCGAAGTGCGGCGTCATGTGGAAGAAGGCCTCGACCCGCTGCATGACCGTGAGGTCCGACCGCATCACGCGGCCCATGAGCTTGCGGGCCGTCTGGACGGTGCCTTTCGCCCAGCGGAACTGCTGCGCGCGGAACGCGCTCACGTCCTCCGGGAGCTCCGCGGGCGTCACGACGTCCTCGCGATAGGCGAACTTCCACCCGGCCATCTGCGCGCGGTACGAGAGATCGAGGTCCTCGGTGAGCGTGTCGTGCTGCCAGCCGCCGCTCTGCTCGATGGCCCGCCGGCGCCAGATCCCGCCGGTGCCGGAGAAGTTGAAGAGCCAACCCGCCGCGGCGCGCGCGCGGTTCTCGACGAGGTGGTGGCCGTCGAGCATGAGCGCCTGCACCCGCGTCAGCAGCGAGACGTCACGGTTCATGTGGCCCCAGCGCGCCTGGACCATCCCGAGCTTCGGATCGGCCAAGAAGCACGGCACGAGGCGGCGGAGGAAGTCCGCTCCCGGGACGAAGTCGGCGTCGAAGATCGCGATGAGCTCGCCCTTCGCCACCTTCAGCCCGGCGTCGAGCGCTCCCGCCTTGTATCCGACGCGATTGACGCGATGGATGTAGACGATGTCGAGCGGCCCGTCCCAGTCGGCCCGCGTCCCCGCGGGCAGCTTCGGCGGGTTCTTGCGGAGGGCCTCGACCTTCGCGCGGGCGATGAGGCGCGACTCGTCCGTCGAGTCGTCGAGCACCTGGATTTCGAGCTTGCTCCGCGGGTAGACGATGCGCGCAGTCTCCGTGAGGAGGCGACCGACGACGGTGGCCTCGTTGTAGAGGGGGAGCTGGATCGTCACGTGCGGCAGTGACTCGGGATCCGCGTCGTCCGCGATCGCAGGCGTGCCTTCACGCATCTTCCGCAGCTCGTGCCGGAACCGAAAGCAGGTGAGGACGAGGTGCGATCGGTGAAGCCCGTACATCGCCAAGAGCAGCAGCACGGCGAAGTACGCGAAACACAAGGCGACGTGCATGCGGCGACTTTGACACCCACCGCGCGCTACTTTGTCACCAGGTTGTAATTCGTTGTCATTCGATGCGTCCGACCGTCGCCGGACTGCATCGCTCGTCGCAAGGAGTGGCGCCATGCCGCACCTCGGGTGGGCGCGGGCGCCGGGAAGATATTCAGCGCGCGGCGACCTGGCTCGTCGCCGGTTTCTTCGAGAGATCGAGGCTGTAGTAGAGGGCGAGGCTCAGATTGAACATCGTATGGCCGGTCGTGTTGACGGTCGGCAGGTCCTCGACGCAGTTCCGGGTGGTCACGGCGCCCTGGTCGCAGTCGCGATCCGTGAACTGTCCGAACGAGAAGCCGGCTTTCGGCACGATGCGGAGCGGGCCCGCGGGGAACGAGATGCCCGCGTTGATGGTGAGCTCGAGGCCCTCGTAGCTCTCCTCCGACTCTCCCGTGAGCCGGCCCGAGAGCTTGAGGGTCTGGGTGATCGAGCGACTCCCGATCCCGATGTCGCCCACGAAGCTGATCCTGTCGACGTTCGGGATGATGCCGGCGAGCACGCCCCAGTAGACGGACCGCGTGGCCACCTGCGCGCGGACATCCCTCTCGAAGGCGCTCGAGTCCGGTTCGCCGAGAGACGCGACCTCGAAGGTGGCGCCGACCAAGAACAGTTTCGCGAAGCGCGCCATGAAGTCGATCCCGGCGCCGCCCCCGGCCGACGCGTACTGCTCGAAGGGCGTGTTCCTGTCGACGTCTCCGCTCGGGAAGAACAGACCTCCGCGCACCCCGAAGAGCAGGCCCGTGGTGGACGGACCGGGCTTCGCCGATGCCGCCGGCGGCGACGGCTGCTCGTACGGGGGAGGGACGGCCGGCGTGGGCGTGACGGGCGGCGCGGCCGGCGTCGGCTGCGCGGCCTGCGCGAGCGTCAGCTCGACCTCCTTCTGCTCCGCCTCGGTGACGTCGACGGTGACCGGCGCGGGCGTCGCCCACCCGTCCGCCGTCGCGGTCAGCGTATACGTTCCCGGGTTCACCGGCCGCGCGATGCCGACGAGCTCCGCCGGCATCACGCGTTCGTTCATCTTGATTTCGAGGTTCTGGAGCGACTGCGGCTCGGGCTTCAGCGTGACGCGCATCGTGGGGATGCGCGGTCGCAGCTTCGCCAGCTCCGCCCTGCCTTGCGCCTGCGCCTGTACGAACGGCTCGGGCGATCCCGGCGGAAGCTGCTTGCGAACGAGGACCTCGTAGGTCTCCGACGCCTCGACCAGCTTGCCGGTGAGCGCCTGGCACTGCGCGATGTGAAGCAGATGGGTCGGCGCGTCGAACAGCTTCTGCGCCGCTTCGAACCGGGCGAGCGCCTCCGCCGGTCGGCCCTTCTCCTGCAGGTCGATGCCCTCGGCGTAGGCAGCGCGCGCAGCGGCCTTCTTCTCTCCCTCGGTCATCTGCGCCTGCGCGAAACCCACGAAGAGAAGCGAGCACGTCAAGAGGACGAGCGTCACCCAGAGCTTCATCGAACGAAGCTTATCAATACCCGGGATCGTGCTTGTTCGTCTTCTTCGTCGTGGGCGTCGGTGCCGGCGGAGGCAGCGGCGGAGGAGGAGTGACCGTCTGCGTCTGCGTCGGCTTCGGAGCAGGCGGCGCCGGCGGCTTGCTCGTTTGCTTCGTCGTCGGCTGCGCCGTGCCGGCCTTCTTCGGCTCGCGCTTCTCGGGCTCGTCGTCCTTCTTGGAGTCGTCCTCCTTCGCGACGCCGGCGTTCGGCGACGCGCTCGCGGTGACGGCGGGCGCGGTCTCGGACGGCGGCTCGGCCGGCTCGTCCGCCGAGGTCGCCGCGACGCTGCTGGACGCCGGCGTGACCAGCGCAGCCCCGTTCGTGGTGTCGGGCGCGAAGCCCGTAGGTGACTTCAGCGTGAAGATCAGGCCGATGACGCCGCCGACGGCGACGACGCCCGCGAGGATCCCGCCGAGCACGAGCTTGCCTTTGCCGCTCGGGACCCCGGCGACCTGCTCACGGATGAAGGACGCATTCGTGTGCGCGCCCGCTGCAGGGCCCGCCGGCGTGCTCGCAGCGACGAAAGGAGGCGTCTCCGCGGGATGCGAGCCGTACGCGGGACGGCCCTGCATCGGCATCGTCCCGGTCACGACGGCGGACATCGGCGCGTTCTGCGAGCGCGACGGAATGCCCGCCGCGAAGCAGAGCGCGTCCGAGAGCTCCGTCACCGATGCGAACCGCCGCTCCGGCTCGCGCTCGAGCGCCCGCATGAACCACGCGTCGAAGCTCGGCGTCACGCCGTGGATGCCGAGCGAAGCGGCGACTTGCGACGGAACGGGCAGAGGCGCCGTGCAGATCTTCACGAGCAGGTCGCCGACGGACTCGCCGTCGAACGGGAGCTTGCCCGTCACGCACTTGAACGCGATGACGCCGAGCGACCAGATGTCGGCGCGGTGATCGACGTTGCGCAGGCCGCGCGCCTGCTCCGGCGACATGTAGAACGGCGTGCCGAGCACCGCGCCGGTCTTCGTGCTCGACGTGAGCCCCGAGGAGCCGGGGCTCGACTGCATCTTCGCGATCCCGAAGTCGAGCACCTTCGCGAAGGGCTCGTCGTCTTCCGGGGTCTTCACGAGGAAGATGTTCTCCGGCTTCAGATCGCGATGGACGATGCCGCGCTCGTGGGCGCGCGCGAGGGCGCGGCAGACTTGCTGGATGAGCCTCGCCGTCTGTTGGAGCGACAGCGGCCCGCGATCGATGACCTTGTCGAGCGGCTCGCCCTGGAGCAGCTCCATGACGATGTACGGCTTGCCGTCATCGGTCATGCCGTGGTCGAAGATCTGGATCGCGTGCTTCGACTGGATCGTGGCTGCCGCCTTCGCCTCCTTGTCGAAGCGGCTCCGCGCCTCCTGACTGTCGGCGTACTCCGCCTCGATGAACTTGATCGCGCTCGGCGTGCCCAGCGAGACGTGCCGCGCCTCCCAGACCGACCCCATTCCCCCGCGACCGATGAGCCGGACCAGCTGGTACTTGCCGGCGATGAGGCCCTGCGCGGGCGGGGTTTCGGGGTTCGTCATGGGAGGGGTGCTCGTCATGCGAATAAGGAGGAGAAGCTGAAGCGGGCCCGATTTGGACGCGCCAGGCCGCCGGAAGTTGCAATGGCCAGGCGACGCCCGAAAACATTAGCGCGACCGCAGGAGGAGGGGAACTCGCGAGGTTCCGGCGCAGCGGGCCGACGGTCGGAGCGCGGCCGGGCGCGCCATCGCCCATTCGCCGCTCGTCGTGGCGTCTGGCGCTTCGTTTTTCGCTGCCGAGGCGCGTCGGGGCGAGCGAGGGCGACTGTCGGTTGCGACCCACCGGGACCCCTCCTACGGTGTGCGCGTGCCCCCGCCTCCCAGCAGCCTGCCGCCGCCCGGATCCGAGGACGTCCTCTATCTCGTCGACCTCTCCGGTTACGTGTACCGGGCCTATCACGCGATCACGCCGCTCTCCTCCTCGAAAGGAGAGACGACCCATGCCGTGCTCGGCACGGTCAACATGCTCCAGAAGGTCGTCAACGAGCGGCTGCCCGCGATGTTCGCGGTCGCGATGGACTGCAAAGGGCCGAGCTTCCGCAAGGAGGTCGACGCCCGCTACAAGGCGACGCGGCAGGCGATGCCGGCCGACCTCGCGCCGCAGGTGGCCCGCTGCGAGCAGATCGTCCGCGCGTACAACATTCCCATCTTCCGCGCCGACTCCTTCGAGGCCGACGACGTCATCGCCGCCGTCGTCGCGCGCGCGCTCGCCGACGGGCTCCGCGTGGTCATCGTGAGCGCGGACAAGGACCTCATGCAGCTCGTCCGCGACGAGGACAACAGGGTCATCCTCTGGGACTCGATGCGTGACCGCACGTACGGGCCGGTCGAGGTCGAGCAGAAGTTCGGCGTCCCGCCGAGCAAGCTCCGCGACCTGCTCGCGCTGACGGGCGACACCTCGGACAACATCCCCGGCGTCCCGTCCGTCGGCCCGAAGACCGCGGCCGACCTGCTCCGGCAGTTCGGGTCGATCGACGGCATCTACGAGCGCGTCGCCGAGATCAAGAAGCCCAAGCTCCGCGAGAACCTCGTGAACCACGAGGCCGACGCACGGATCTCGCGCGAGCTCGTCACGCTGAAGGCCGACGTCCCGATCGAGTTCGACCGAGAGCAGGTCCGCTACGGTGGTGCGAACCTCGAAGAGCTCCGTAAGCTCTTCGTCGAGCTCGAGTTCACGCGCCTGCTCGATCAGATCAACGCCGCGGAGCAGCGTCTTCGGGAAGGCCGGCACACGGCGGTCGGCGAGAAGGGCGCCGGCCGCGCGGTGGCGATGGTCTCCGCGGCCGCGCGCCAGCCGCCGCCTGCGCCGCTCGTCGAGCGCACGTACCGGCCCATCACCGACGCGAAGGACCTCGCCGCCGTCCTCGCTCGAGCCAAGGAGACCGGCGTGCTCGGCCTCGGCGTCGCCGCGACGAGCCCCGATCCCATGCGCGCGCAGATCCTCGGCGTCGCGCTCGCCGCCGCGCCCGGCCAAGGCTTCTACGTCCCGATCGCGCACCGCTATCTCGGCGCGCCGTCGCAGCTCGGCTGGGAGGAGGTCCGCGCCGCGCTCGCGCCGCTGCTCGAAGACCCCGGCGTGCGGAAGGTCGCGTACGACCTGAAGCGCATCGAGAACCTCTTCGCGCGCGGCGGCGCGCGCATCGAGGGAAGGATCTCCGACCCGATGCTCGCCGCGTACCTCCTCGACCCGGAGGCGCCGCATGCGCTGAAGGATCTCGTCCGCCGCGAGTTCGGCGCCGAGCTGCCCATCTTCGAGGAGAGCGCGTCGGGCGGCCGCAAGTCCGCTCGTCTCATGTTCGACCAGCTCGACATCGAGCGCGCGACGACCTACGTGGCGCCCCTCGCCGAGTACGCCGTCGCCCTCGCGGAGCGGCTCGAGCCGCGCGTCGCGTCCGAGGGCCTCGGCGACCTCTACGAGCGGGTCGAGCTGCCGCTCTCGCGCGTGCTCGCGGCGATGGAGCAGAAGGGCGTGCTCGTCGACACCTCGCGCCTCGCGGGCATCGCCGCGAAGGTCGAGGCGGAGTGCCAGGTCCTCGAGGCGAAGGCGCACGAGGCGGCCGGGCGCAAGTTCGCGATCCGCTCGCGCGATCAGCTCGAGACGATCCTCTTCGACGAGCTGAAGCTCCCCGTCGTGAAGCGGACGCTGAAAGGTGGCCGCTCGACCGACGCCGCGGTGCTCGAGGAGCTCGCCGACAAGCACCCGCTGCCGGGCATCATTCTCGACTACCGCGAGCTCGACAAGCTGAAGGGGACGTACCTCGAGGCGCTCCCGCGCGCGGTGAATCCCGAGACCGGGCGCATCCACACGCGCTTCGAGCAGGCGGTCACGGCGACGGGCCGCCTCTCGTCGACCGATCCGAACCTCCAGAACATCCCCATCCGCCGTGAGCTCGGACGCCTCGTCCGATCGGCGTTCGTCGCGCCCGAGGGCTACGTCATCGTCAGCGCGGACTACTCCCAGATCGAGCTACGCGTGCTCGCGCACCTCGCGAAGGACGAGGCGCTCGCCGCGGCGTTCCGCGAGCGCGTCGACGTGCACACGCACACCGCGTCGCTGGTCTTCGACGTCCCGCGCACCGAGGTCACGCCGGAGATGCGCCGCCGCGCGAAGGCGATCAACTTCGGCCTCATCTACGGCATGGGCGAGCCGCGCCTCGCGCGCGACCTCGGGATCTCGCGCCAGGAGGCGCACGCCTTCATCCAGGCGTACTTCGAGCGGTTCGAAGGCGTGCGCCGCTTCATGGAGCAGACCGTCGAAGGAGCGCGCCAGGGCGAAGCCGTCCACACCATCCTCGGCCGTCGCCGCTTCTTGCCGAACCTCCACTCGTCGAACCGCGGCCTACGCTTCGAAGCCGAGCGCGTCGCGAAGAACACTCCGATCCAGGGCTCGGCCGCCGACATCCTGAAGCTCGCGATGATCAAGCTGGGCCTCGGCGACGTCGTCCCGGGCGCCCGCATGATCCTCACGGTCCACGACGAGCTCGTCTTCGAGGTCCCCGAGAAGCACGTGGAGGAGGCGAAGGCGCGCATCAAGGAGGCGATGGAGAGCGCGTATGCGCTCGACGTCCCGCTCGAGGTGGACGTGGGGGCGGGGAAGCATTGGGGGGAGGCGCACTGAAGGAGGCTCCGGGCTCCAGGCTCCAGGCTCCAGGGGGGCAACGAGGCAGCTTCCTCTCTTCGCAGACGAGCACCGACGTTCCCGATGACGACTCTCGTGAGTCGCGGTGCTCTGCATCGCAGCTCGCGGCTGCTGCGGCGTTCTGTCCGCTCTTCTTCCCTGGAGCCCGGAGCCTGGAGCCTCTTTCTTGCTCGAATCGCGCAAGAATCCCTCAGTGCCCAACGCCGCTCGCGATCGTATCTGAACGCCATGTGGACACTCCTCGAGCGGGGCTTCCGGCGGTCGGCGATGTGGGCGTACGCGATCAACCAGTCGCGTGCGAAGGTCGTGATGGATCCGATCTACCTCGGCGTGGCCAAGGCGCTGCTTCGTGGCACGCGGCCGAGCGAGAAGTTGATGAAGGAGAGGTTCCCGTCGAACCTCTACTTCCCGTATCGAAAACGATCGCGCAAGCTCCAGTACTTCATCGAGGATTGGGACTTCGGTCAGGCGCGTCCCGATCTGCTCACGCCGCGGCAGCGACAGATGATGCACACCGTGGCGCTCGGCGAGACGAGCGGGTCCGCGGTCGCCGACGGGTTCTTGCGTACGTTCCGCACGAATCCGGAGCTCGCGGCGTTCTTCGGGACGTGGTTCACCGAGGAGCTGAATCACTTCATCGGCTACCACATGTACCTGCGGCAGATGGGCGAGCCGTGGCCTGCGGCGCGCGGGCTCGAGGTCGCCGAGACCGAGGTGCGCGTCTACGCGGACGACCCGATGGAGGTCGCCGCGTGCAACATGTACCAGGAGCTGATCGGCTTCCTCGTCTATCGATCCTTCGCGAAGCAGGTGAAGGATCCGTTCCTCGGCAAGATGCTCGCGCAGTTCGCGAAGGACGAATGCCGGCACTTCCGCTTCTACGAGGACGTGGTCGCGCGGCACATCCAGAAGAACCCGTCGTTCCGCGCCGTCGTGCTCAAGGTCTTTCTCAAGGCGACGTCGCCGTACAACCAGGTGTCGGGGAGCGCGTCGAACGTGCTCGACCACCTCGCGATGGGCGCCTTCTACTTCCGCAAGCCGGAGTACGAGTACTTCCTCGGCGAGAACGAGTACCTGCTCGGCACGAGCCTGCGGTCCTTCTGGGACTGGTACTTCAAGGGCCTGTTGCCTCCGTGCAGGTTCTGCTCGAAGGAGCCGTACCAGTGCTCTTGCGAGCACTTCGAGGACGGCGAGCCTCCGCCGATCCGGAACCCGGGTTGGTGGAAGCAGGTGACGAGCGGCCGCGCCGCTTCCGCCGAGATCGACGTCGACGAGTGGGCGAGGGAGCTCCTCGAGGAGCGCAAGCGCGCGCGTGCGGAGGCCGCGCCGAGCTGACCTTCAGTGGAGCAGGCCCTCGCCGAGCTCGACGCGGCTCGACGTGCGCCGGAGCGCGACGACCTCGTTGGCGTCGCAGGCGAGGGCGAGGTGCGTCGACGCGGTCGTGAGGATCCACTGCACGCCGGGCAGCGCGTTCCGCAAGAGCGGCACGAGCGTTCGGAGCAGCGCCGGGTCCTGCTGGCTCTCGACGTCGTCGATCGCGACGACGCCCTCGCGCTCTCGCGGCGTGTCCGATCCGGGGTACGCCGCGAAGAGCGCGCGGAGCGGGAGCGCCACGAACGCGACGAGGTGGCGGGCCGCGCGCGGCAACGCGTCGAACGAGACGAGCCCGCCGCGCGCCGATCGCGCCTGCGGCTCGAGCGTCGTCGGGTTCACGCCGGCGTACCGGAGATCGAACGGCTCGAGGACGACGTCGATGGCCTCGCGGAGCGCGGACTCGAAGCGGCTCAGATGATCGAACTCGGCCCGACCGGCGCCGAGTGCGGCGCCCACGACGGCGTAGGCGAGGACCTGCTTCGTCTCCCTCGTCAGGTCGGCGCGCGTGGGATCGTCGAACGTCGCCGGCGGCTGGCGCACGTCGTAGCGGAGAATCGAGCGATCGGGCGCGGTGAGCATGTTCGGCGTGCGCGAGAACCAACGCGCGCCGGAGAACGAGACGAAGACGTGACCGCCTTCCGTCTGCGCGCGGCGATCGAAGAGGGCCTGCTCGCGACGTCGAGCGGCGGCGGCTTCGGGCGTCTCGCCAGGTAGGACGGCGGCGGGGCTCGCCACGACGAGCGGGTGAGGTCGCTCGGGATCGTCCTCGCCGAGGAGCCATTCCGCGGCGGCCCACGCGGGCCCGTCACCGGCCGGGCGCGGCTCGCGGCCCGCGGGCGGAAGAGGAGGCAGCGCGTTGCCGGGACGCGTCTGCGCGAGCGCCGCGAGGAGCGACGTCTTGCCGGTCCCGTCCGCCCCGAAGAGCACGGTGACGGCGCGCGGGTTCGCCGCAAGGAGCTCGGTCGCCGGCTCGTCGGGCGAGGGCGCGCCGTCGGTCGTGTCGTCGATGTCCGGCTCCGGCGTCGCGAGCCGCAGGACCGCATCGTCGAACGGACCGACGTTGTGGACGTGCAACCGGAGGAGGCGCATCGAATCGAAGCCTAGCGGCGTTCGAGCGGACGTGCCGTCCGTTTTCGGGCCGTGGGCGCAGGCGCCCGAGCGAGGTCAGTTCTTGCGCGAGGCGCGCGCGCGGAGGGCGAGCGCGCAGGCGAGCAGGAGCGCCAGCGACGCGCTGCTCCCACCGACCGGCCCGCCCGTCGCCGAGCAGGACTCCTGCGTGCGGGGGGAGTCGGACAGCGGAGCCTCCTCCTCGGAGGTCGAGCTCGGGATCGTCTCGTCGTCCTCGGGGACGTCGCCGGGCTCGCCGACCGGGGTGGCGCCGGCGATCGCGAAGGCCTCCTCGAAGAGGGCGCTCCAGCCGGAGGTCATCGTGTAGATGTGGCCGTAGTCGTCGTTGCAGTCGCCGCCGCGCGAGACGACGCCGACCACGGCGCCGGTCTTCTCGCTGATCGCCGGGCCGCCCGAGTCGCCCTGGCAGATCGAGCGGCCGACCTCGAACTCGTGCGGGCCGAGCGCCGTCTTGCTCGACGAGATGCCGCGCCCCATCGCGAGCACCTGCACGCCCTCCTTGCGGAGGCGGGTGCCGATGGGCAGGTGCTTGTCGTTCTGCCCGTAGCCGACGGAGCGGATCCGCTCCTTCGGGGTGACGCGCCGGTGGAGGCGGACGGGGAGCGGCTCGACGTCGGCGATCTCGCGGTCGAGGACGACGAGCGCGATGTCCGAGTCGCAGAGGTGGTCCTCGTCCGGCGCGACGATGGCCTTGCCCACCGCGTCGGCCGGCTTGCTGAACTTGGGCTTCGCGCCGACGTAGACGGCCACGTGCTCGGGCTTGTGGTTGCCGGCGACGTGCGCGCCGTTCGTCGAGCGGCCGTTCTCGTCGCACGAGACCGACGTGGTCAGGCTCTTCGCCACGCAGTGGCGCGCGGTCAGCACCACGTTCGGGGCGACGAGGGCGCCGGAGCAGAGCTCGTAAGAGCCGGCAGACCCCACCTTCAGCGCCACGACGCTCGAGATGGAGCGGTCGTCGTCGTCGGGCGCGCCTCCGAAGATCGAGGTCTCGGAGCCCAGCACGACGTCGACGTTCACGGCCTGCTCCGCCTCGGCCGCGCACCCCGCGAGGAGGGGGAGCACGAGGAGGACCAGGACTGATGAAAGGATGATCCACCAGCCGGGACGGGGCTGGGGAACGATGTGCGCGGAGGTGCGCGTAGACGCGAGGGTTTCTGCGGTGGGGGCTGCAGAGGAGAACGCTCGGGCCAACACTGCGACCCCAGCGCTTCACAATGTGTGCCTATATCCGACAGCTCGGGTATAAACGTACCTCCGCTGTGATCGGGAAGGCGGCCGCCGGAGGCCTCCCGACCGCCGAGATGTCTGATCTCGCTGTCATGGAAGACCCTTCAGTGTGCCTCCTGGTCACCCCGGGGAAGCTCCGCCACCCGAGCTTTTTCGGTGCTTTGCGCATGGGCCGTGTCTTTGCTAGGCACGAGCGCCCGTGCTTGCCCCAAGCGCCCTTCGGAAGCCTTCCGCGTAAATGCTCAACTCCGACGCCGTAACCAGGGAGCTGCTCCCCTCCACGCGCGATGGAGTGAGCCTCGAAGACGCCGCGTCCGTTCCGGGTGCGCCCAGCATTCGGCCGGCCGCTCTCGGCCGCGTCCCGGCCGCGGGCCCGCGGGCCATCCTCGGCAAGCTCAGCCGTATTCGCCTCTCCGACGCGCAGCTCGCGCTCGTGGCGAGCGGCGTCCTCTTCCTCGTCGGCGCTTGGCCGATCGCGCTCACGGAGGTCCCTCCTTATCAGGACCTGCCGAACCACCTCGCGACCCTGACGGTCATCGAGAACCGGAGCGCGTACCCCGAATACGTCTTCAACGGGTTCTTCAAGACGAACTCGGCGCTCTTCACCTGGCTTCACCTCGTCGGCGCCGTCACGGGAGTGAAGCTCGCAGCGCGGCTCTTCGCGGTCCTGACGCTCGGCCTCACCGCGCTCATGATCCCGCGCTTTTTGCTGCGCCTCACGGGCAGCCGCAAGAAGATGCTCGTCGCGAGCCTGTTCGCGTGGCCGATGGTCCACAACTGGTTCGTGTCGATGGGCATGCTCGACTTCGCGATCGCGGTGCCCCTTTCGCTCGGGCTCCTGCTCGCGATCGACCGGCAGCGGTCGGCACCCTCGCTGAAGGGCGTGGCCATCGTCGCGGGGCTCGGCATCGCGACTTGGTACGCGCACGTCTTCCCGCTGCTCGTCGTACACCTGCTCGTGTTGGTCGAGTCGCTGGTTCGACCGACGTGGAAGGAGCGTCTCCGCGCATTCCGCGCGATGGTGCCTCCGCTCCTCCCCGCGTCGCTCCTCGCGATCGTGTCGATCGCCCAGCACGTGCGCGACGTCGTGGGCCCGATGACGGGCTTCATGAACTACCAGAAGCTCCTCGCGCCCTGGGAGCTCGTCTACAACCTCTGGGCGGAGTGGTTCTGGGGCTACTCGAACTTCTCGCTCTCGAGCCTCGTCCCCTGCATCGCGCTCGGGATCCTCGGCTTCCGAGCCGTCCTCCGGCGCGCCGAGCAGGCGCCGGCGTTCTTCTCGCCGTGGGCGCTCCTCGTCCTCGTCGTCCTGTACTGCTTCATGCCGTACAAGATGACGAACTGGTTCCACGTGAACTCGAGGCTGATCCCGTACATCTGGATCGGCCTTCTGTTGTGGCTGCCCGAGTCGCTGCCGAGGCGGCTCGGGGCCGCGCTCGTGGCGTCGGGCGTCCTCTACACGGCCGGCATGGGCTTCGACTACGTGCGCCTCGATCGCGAGCGCCAGGAGTTCTCCGCCGGCATCGAGGTCGTGCCCGAGGGCGCGCGCCTGCTCCCGCTCCTCTTCAATCACAAGGGCGTCTCGGACAACACGCGGAACCTCCTCCACATGTGGGGCTACTACGTGATCGAGCGCCGGACGGCCGCGCCGCTCTTGTTCGCTCACTCGCGCTCGTTCCCCATCACGTACAGCGAGCCGCCCCCCGTCCGCTTCAACCATCTCGTGCTCGAGTCGTTCGCGCCCGAGGCGAAGACGCCGGCCGAGGTCTGCAAGAACGCGTCGCGCTTCGACGGCTGCGAGGAGCTGTTCGAGGCGACGTGGCGCAAGTTCTACGAAGAGGCGACGCCGCGTTACGACCACTTGCTCCTGTGGGATCCGACCCCCGAGGCCTTGGCGATGGTTCCGCGCGCGTACGAGCGCATCTTCCAGCGCGGGCGGCTCATGATCTACGCGCGCCGCGGCCCGCTCTCGCGACACTGAATGCGCACGAGCCTCGCGCGCCCCGTCTGGGTGCTCGTCGGCGGGATCCTCGGCGTCGCGCTCCTGACGACCGCGTGGTTCGTCGCGAGGACGATCGCCGTCCGCCTGCCGTACTGGGGCGAGGCCGAGGTCGTCTTCGAGGCCTCGCGGATCCGCGACGGGTTGCCTCTGTTCGTCGACCCGATCGCCGGCGCGCGCGAGTACGGCGAGCCGCCGTCGCGCTTCTGGGTGACGTACCCGCCGCTCTGGTCGTGGGTCGTCTCCTTGCTTCCGAAGGACGTCGCCCTCGTCGGCGCGCGCGTGGCCTGCACGGCCGCCTGGTTCGGGACGCTCGGCGCGCTCGCGTGGAGCGGCCGGCGCGAGTCGCGCGTGGAGGCCGGCGCGGCGGCCGTGTTCGTCGCGGGCATCTGGGTGCTCGCGAACTTCGCGATGGTGGGGCGCCCCGATTCCATCGCGTGCGCGCTCGCGGCATGGGGGCTCGCGCGGGCGATCCGCAAGGGCAGGGCCGACGTCGTCTCCACGGCGGCGCTCGTCCTCGCGCCGTGGGTGAAGCCGACGATCCTCGGGCTCCCGCTCGGCGCGCTCGCGGGCGCGACCATCGCCGACCGCGCGTACGCACGGAGGACGCTCGCGACCGCGGCCGCCCTCGCCGTGGCGAGCACCGCTCTCGCGTGGCTCGCGTCCGGCGGAGCGCTCTTCGCTCACGTCGTGTCGTCGAACGCGCAGCCGCTGTCGCTCGAGGCGTGGCTCGATCAGGTCCCGGCGCGCGCGCCGTTCTTCCTCCCGCTCTTCGCGTGGGCGTGGTGGGTCGGCTGGCGCGATCGCGCGAGCCCGGGCGTCCGCATCGGGCTCGGGGCGCTCGCGGGCGCGGTCGTCTGGACGCTCTTCGCGCTCGCGAAGACGGGCAGCTCGTCGAACTACTGGATGGAGCCGTGCATCGCCGCCGTCGCGCTGCTCGCGGGCTCGGCGCCGGGGCCGCTGCGGTTCGGACGCGGCCGCGTCGAGCACGCGCTCGCCGTCCTCTTCGCCGTCGCGTGGGCGGACACGGCCTCGATCCGCGCGGCGATCGAGCACGTGCGGACCGAGCGGGCCGATGCGAGCTTCGTCGCGGAGGCGCGCGCGCGGTGCGGAGCTGGGCCCGAGGACGTCGTCGCGGCCGACGAGGCGGGCATCGAGCTCGCGCTCGACGGCCGCATCCTCGTCCCGACGTACCAGGCGGTGCATCTCGTTCGACGCGCCGATGCTCGGAGCGACGCGCTCGCGGCGGCATGGCGCGAGGACCTCCGATCGCCGCGCACGCGTTGCTTCGTCGAGCGCAGCGGACAGCTCGATCTCGTCCCCGAGGTGAAGCGCGTCCTCGTCGAAGACTACGAGGTCGTGGCCTCGACGCCCGACGGCATGAAGCTCTGGAAGAAGCGCTGACTACCGCACGCGGACGCGCAGATCGATCCGCCGGCCGATCGCGAGCGCGAAGAACGCGTTGCCCTCGGCGCCGGCGAAGCTGCCGCCGATCGCGAACACGTCGCCGTGCAGGCCGTCGTGCACGGAGTCCGCGCTGACCGAGGCGCGCAGGTGCAGCCTCGTCGTCTTCGACTTGGCGACGAAGGGGCGTCCCTTCACGAGCGCGAGGGTCCGCCGGATGCCGCGCGCGAGCGCGGTGCTCGGGGCGCCGAGCACTTGCACGTCCGCGATGTGGCCCGACTCGTCGAGCGTGATGACGACGTCGGCCTCCCCCGCCGAGCCGAGCGGCGCGGTGCGCCAGACCGGATCGGCGCTCGCCGCCTGAGGGAAGCCGCGCGTGAAGGCGGTCGCGAGGTCGGCGGCCGATCGATCGCCGACGGCGCCATAGAGCCGGGCCTGTCCGCCCGTCGGCGTACCGTCGGCTCGGCCGGGGTCGGCCCGGCCCGCGGACGGCCGGCCGGCGCGCGACGGGCGCTCGCCCGGCCTCGCGCGAGGCGGAGCCTGCGGTCGCGCGGGGGCGTCGCCGGGCTCCGCCGCGGCCGCGGCCGCGTTCTCGTCCGGCGAGGGCGAGGCGTTCGCCAGCGGGACGTCCTCGGTGTCGGGCGCGGGCAGCTCGAACGTCTCGCCCGCGAGCTGGGGCGAGGGATCCGCGAGCTCCTCGGCGGTCCGCCGCTCGGGCACCTCGGGCACGAGAAGCGCAGCGGCCACGGCGACATGGACGCCGAGCGAGAGCACGAAGGTGATGGCGAGGCTGCCGCGCACGACGGGATAGTGTGCACCAGCCGGGCGGAAGTTCCCGGGTCCGGTACGTGCCTCAGATCTGAGTGACGGAATGCTTGCACGGGGACCGTCCGTGTGCGAAGGAGGCAGCGTGTCGATCCAGAGGCTCTCGGGGGTGACGATTCCGCTCTTCTCCGTGCGTACGCGCTCGGACTGGGGCATCGGTCAGATCACGGACCTGCCGGCCTGCGCCGACCTCTTCCTGCGGGCGGGCCAGCGGCTCCTCCAAGTCCTGCCCGCGCACGAGCTGGCGGACGGCGAGACGAGCCCGTACGGCGCGCTGTCGGCCTTCGCCCTCGACCCGATCTACATCGACGTCGAGGCCGTGGCCGAGGTGGACCGCGACCTCGTGGACGGCGCGCTGGGCGAGGACGGCAAGCGCGAGCTCGCGCGCGTGCGGTCGTCGAAGACCGTCGAGTACGCGGCGGTCCGAACGCTCAAGCGCCGCGTCCTCTCCGCCGCGTTCGATCGCTTCCGCGAGCGCGAGCTGTCACGCGAGACGAGCCGTGCGCGCGAGCTCTTCGACTTCGTCCGGCGCGAGAGCGGGTGGCTGCGCGATCACGCGCTCTATGCCGCGCTGCGCGCCTCGCACGGCGGTTGGGGCTGGTCGACGTGGCCGGCGCCCGAGCGCGATCGCGCTCCGGAGGTGCTCGAGCTCGCCGCGTCGCCTCGTGACGACGGCGGTCTCGGCACGCGCGTGCTCGAGCAGATGTACCTCCAGTGGATCGCGCACGAGCAGTGGCGCGCCGCTCGGAGCGCCCTCCAGCGAGCCGGCGTCCTGCTCATGGGTGACATGCCGTTCATCGTGGGCAGCGAGAGCGCGGACGTGTGGGCGCACCGCGATCAGTTCCAGACGGGCGTCTCGCTCGGCGCCCCGCCGGACGACTTCTCCGCCGACGGCCAGAGCTGGGGCCTGCCGGCGTACGACTGGGCGGCGATGGACCGGAACGACCTCGCGTGGCTCCGCGCCCGCGCGGCCCACTCCGCGGAGCTGTTCGACCGGTTCCGCATCGATCACGTCGTCGGCTTCTTCCGCCAGTGGGTGAAGCCCGAGAACGGGTCGGGAGGCTCGCAGGGCCGCTTCGATCCCGAGAACGAGGCCGATCAGCGCGCGCGAGGCGAGAAGGTGCTGCGCGCGATGCTCGAGGCGGCCGGGCGCGGCGCCGTCATCGCGGAGGATCTCGGCGTCATCCCGCCGTTCGTGCGCGAGACGATGCAGCGCCTCGAGCTCCCGGGCTACAAGGTGCTGCCCTGGGAGCGGGACGAGAACTTCATGCCGCGCGACCCGCGGCAGTTCCCGGAGCTGTCGGTCAGCACGTGGAGCACCCACGACACCCTGCCGATCACGCAGTGGTGGTACGAGCTCGCCGACTGGGAGCGCGAGCGGCTCGCCGCGCTCGACGGCATCCCCCTCGACCTCCCCGAGCCCGAGCGCGAGCTCGCGCTCTTCAAGCTGCTCTTCTCCTCGCGCTCCTCGCTGACGCTCCTCCTCGCGCAGGAGGTGCTCGGCGACAAGTCGCGCATCAACCTCCCGGGGACCGTCACGAACGCGAACTGGACGTGGCGCCTGCCGCGCCCGATCGAGGACCTGCGCGAGGATCCCGCCGTGAGGGAGCGGCTCGACGCCATCCGCCGCCTCGCCGCCGACGCGCGGCGGTTCTCGGACGATCACCCGTGATCGAGGCGTCGGGACGACGGAGGAAGTCATGACCGAGGTGAAGCTGATCAGCGAGGACGAGGCCCGCTTCACGCTCCGCGTGCGCGTCGAGGAGAAAGGGTCGGCGACGACCCACGAGGTCACGCTCGCGAAGAGCGACTTCGATCGCCTGGCGCGCAAGGGCGAGCAGCCCGAGGCCTTCGTCGAGCGCTGCTTTGCCTTCTTGCTCGAGCGAGAGCCGAAGGAGTCGATCCTGAGCCGCTTCGACGTGTCGGTCATCGGCCGCTACTTCCCGGAGTTCGAGCGGGAGATCACGCGCTGATCGATGGGCGCTCCCTTGCCAACGACAGGGCAGCGCCGGTCCGCGCGCGTGAGCCAGGCGCGGCCAGCTCGACCCGCTGAGGACTGAGGACCGAGGACTGAGGACTTTTCTCTCGTGAGGCCTGAGGCCTGAGGCCCGAGGCCTGACGTGCCCGCGACAACGGTCGCACGACCAGATAAGGTGTTCTCTTCGATGGAGAGAGTCGTTCGGCCTGGTCGCCATGCACCGCTCGGCGCGACCTACGACGGACGGGGGGTCAACTTCGCGGTCTACTCCGAGCACGCCACGGGTATGGAGCTCTGCCTCTTCGACGAGCAGGGCGTCGAGGAGCGGATCCCGCTCCTCGAGAAGACGATGCACGTCTGGCACGGTTACGTGCCGGGGCTGAGGCCGGGGCAGCGGTACGGCTTCCGAGCGCATGGGCCGTACGACCCTTCGCGCGGCCTCTACTTCAACCCGAACAAGCTGCTCGTCGATCCTTACGCGCGATCGATCGAGGGCAAGATCGACTACAGGCAGCCCGTCTTCCCCTACGTGGGATCTCCCTTCCCCGGTTTCGCCGGCACGGAAGAGCCGCCGAACCTGCACGCCGCCGACGTGCGTGACAGCGCCCGCGGCGTCCCGAAGAGCGTCGTCGTCGACGATCGCTTCGACTGGGAGGACGATCGCCATCCGCAGGTTCCCTGGGCGGACACGATCCTCTACGAGGCGCACGTGAAGGGGATGAGCCGGCTGCACCCCGGCGTGCCCGAGCACCTCCGCGGTACGTATCTCGGCTTCGCGAGCGATCCGATCATCGAGCACCTCCAGAAGCTCGGCGTCACGACCGTGGAGCTGATGCCGATCCACGAGTCGATGAACGAGTGGTCCGTCGCGTCACGCGGCAAGGAGAACTACTGGGGCTACTCCACGCTCGGGTACTTCGCGCCCGACCAGCGCTTCGCCGTCGAGCGCGGGAACCAGGTGAACGAGTTCAAGCAGATGGTGAAGCGCCTGCATCGAGCCGGCATCGAGGTCGTGCTCGACGTGGTCTACAACCACACGGGGGAGGGCGATCACCTGGGCCCGTCGGTCTCGCTCCGTGGGCTCGACAACCCGACGTACTACCGGCTCCGTCCCGACGACCCGTCACGCTTCGAGGACTACACGGGCTGCGGGAACAGCCTCAACATGCTGCATCCCCAGACGCTGAAGCTGGTGATGGACAGCCTGCGCTACTGGGTGACGGAGATGCACGTCGACGGCTTCCGCTTCGACCTCGCGTCGACGCTCGCGCGAGAGCGGAGCGGCGCCGGCGTCGACAAGCTGAGCGCGTTCTTCGACATCGTCCATCAGGATCCGATCCTCTCGAACGTGAAGCTCATCGCCGAGCCCTGGGATCTCGGCCACGGCGGCTATCAGGTCGGCAACTTCCCCGTGCTCTGGACGGAGTGGAACGGCCGATACCGCGATACGGTCCGTCGCTTCTGGACCGGCGACAAGCACACGCTCGGCGAGATGGGCTATCGCCTCACCGGTTCCAGCGATCTCTACGAGGACGACGGGCGACGCCCGCACGCGAGCATCAACTTCGTCACCGCGCACGACGGGTTCACGCTGCGCGACCTCGTCACGTACGAGAAGAAGCGGAACCTCGACAACGGCGAGGACAACCGAGACGGTTGGGACGACAACCTGTCGTGGAACTGCGGGGTCGAAGGCCCGACCGACGATTTTTCCGTCAACCGGCTCCGCCTACGCCAGCAGCGCAACTTCTTCGTCACGCTGATGGTCTCGCAGGGCGTTCCGATGATCACGGCGGGCGACGAGATGGGAAAGACGCAGGGCGGGAACAACAACGCCTTCGTCCAGGACAACCCCGTCTCGTGGCTGGACTGGAACCTCGACGAGGAGCGCGCGGCCTTCCTCGAGTTCTGTCGCGCGGTGGTCGCGTTCCGCAAACGCCATCCCGTGTTCCGCCGCCCGCGCTTCTTCCGCGGCGAGCGCGTCGCAGGCAGCGAGCTCCCGGACATCGCCTGGTTCCGCCCGGACGGCCGCGAGATGTCGACGGCCGACTGGGAGAGCCCGCATCGCGCGGCGATCGGCCTCCTGCTCGCGGGCGACGCCCTCGACTGGCGCGACGCGGAGGGCCAGCCGGTCGTCGACGACACCTTCCTCGTCCTGCTCAACGGCTCGCACGACGACGTCCGCTTCACCCTCCCTGGCTTCGAATGGGGAAGCCGCTGGGTGCTGCGCATCGACACCGCGCTCGACGCCTTCCTCTCGGGCCCCGCGGCGGAGCAGCTCGAGGAGATCGAAGCGGGCGCGCGCGTCACGCTCGTCGCGCACAGCGCGCGGGTCTACAAGCGGCGCGCGCCCGGCCGCGGCTCGTGGCGCTCCGGCCGCTCGCAGCGACGTGGGTTCTGAACGAGCCCGCTCCTCGATCGGAGTCGCGCTCGTCTCGCGTGCGGGCTCGCGGCTTCGCGAGCCCGCCGCGCTCACTGGCTCACTGGCAAGCCGTCCAGGACTGCGACCACTCACCGATGCGCATGTAGCGCTTGCCCTCGTGGTCGCGGACGGTCGCGGCGTGGACCACGAGATCGCGCGAGTGGATGTCGTCGGCGATGATCATCCCCTGGTAGCGCTCGGCCTCGACCTTGTGCTCGGTGACGTTTCCGCTCGGAGCGACGATGCGGAGCACGCCGGTGGCCGACGACTTCTTCCAGTCGAGGTAGAGCTCGGCCTTCCCTTCCGGACCGTCGATCCGGCAAACGAGCTCGCCGGCCGGCCGCTCTTCCGCGATCGTAGGAGCCGCCTCCCCGTCGGACGGAGCGTTGGACGGCGCCTCCTTCGCGGTCACGTCGGCGGACGTGAGCACCGTCGACCCAGGCCGCGCGGGCGTACAAGCCGCCGTACCCGCTGCGACGGCGGCGGCGAACAGACAGGACACCCAGTGGAACGAAGACTTACGGCGCTGCACGCCGCCGCTGTAGCACCGAATCGCACAAAGTCGAGGCCGCGGACGGCGTTTTCAGGGCTCGCCTCGGCTTCGGCCTCGGCAGTCCTCAGTCCTCAGCCCGTCGTGGTGCTCGAGTGAGCCCACGCTCGGTGGCGGCGTCCACCAGGACGGAAAGTTCATGAAGCTTCGTGACTTCGCGACGCTGGACGCCATCGCCGTCATGCGACCACGCCGTCGAGGAAGAAGCGGCGGGCACAGGAAGCGTGGCGTACCAGCCAGAGCCGAGGCTCGCGGCTCCGACCAATCACTGCCGAGGACTGAGGACTGAGGACTGAAGCCTGCTGGCTGCCGTCACCACGCGGACCGCCGCGCTCTCCTCCACCGTCCGTCCGGCGAGCGGCTTGGCGAGCGAGGCGAGCGCGTTCGGGAGGGCCTCGAACGAGACGTCGACGTCGTCGCCAGGGGAGGGCGCGTAGTAACCGCCGACCTCCTGCGTGATGTTGCCGATCGTCCCGCCCCACGTCACGCCGTGGCCGGCCTTCGGGCAGACGTTCGTACGGCAGTCGGTGGTGGCGAGGCGGTAGGTCGTCTTGAACAGGCCGCTTTCGATCACGGTCGACGTCGCGAGCACCTTCGCGCGCGCGTGACCGAGGGAGCGGATGCTCTCACGCGCCTCCGCGACGCCTTCCTTGCCGCCCGAGAGGCTGGGCACGAACGCGATGGTCGCCGCGGCGGAGGCGAGCACGAACGCGAGGCGAGCGCGGCGCTCGCTGCTCGCACGCATCATGAGGAACACCAGGAGGCCGAAGGTTGCGAGCATGGCCGCGTGCGAGGCCGTGGTCGACGGCTTCTTCGGCGCGACGGTGGCGGCTTCGCAGCCGTTGCCTCGAGCCTCGATCTCCGTGCCGTAGAGCTCCGCGAGGCCGGCGATGTCGTCCGAGCTCGGCTCGCGGATCGACGGGTCGTTCGGCGCCGAGTAGCGATACATGAGGGCGTCCCTGCGCCCCATCTCGTCGTTCAAGCCGAGCGAGTGACCGATCTCGTGGGCGATGACGTGGTGCAAATCGTAGACGGCGTCGTCGGATCCCGGCGTGACCTCCTCGTCGTGCATCACGCCGTCGGTGTTCGAGATATGCGTCAGCGTCTCGCGCTCGAAGGCCTCGCTCGGCGCTTGGAGGACCTCGAACTTGTACCTGCCGTTGAAGATGACGTCCGCGTCGAGGATGCGGCCGGACGTGTTGTCGTAGGTGAGGACGGTGATGGCGAGCGCGCGACCGGCGGGGGCGTAGCCGCGCTTCATGAAGAAGACGCCGTTCTTCCGATCGAAGCCGGGCGCCTTCGGCGCTTCCGTGGCGTCGCTCGCGACGGCGAGCTCCGGCGCACCGACCGCCCCGCTCCACGACTGCATGGCGGCGACGGCCGCGTCGATGGCGCCCGTGACGTGGCGATCGAGAGAGCGATCGATCGAGTACTCGACCAGCCGTTCCTCCCAGTGCACGAGATCGCCACGCGACGTTCGCTTGATCGCGTACGCATCGGCGTCGCCCGTGCTCGCGAGGAGAGTAAAGAGACCTGCTACGGCAGCGAGCGCGCCCCGGAGGATCCGGTTGCGTGCGCTGCGGCTCGAGTCGAGGGTGCAGGCAGGGGCCACATAGCCTTGATAAACGACTCACGCTGTCTCTTTAGAGTTTTCGCATCGTCATCCGAAAATGAGTGTCAGCCTGTAACGCGCCGTCCGCGCACGCACCACGGCACCGGCGCGGAGATCACCGTGCACGCGCGTGTGAGTCGCAATCGCGTCTCAGTCGCTCTTGTGACGTCGCGCGATCGGCGGTTTTCTCGGGCAATTCGCGATGGCGACGGGGGCGCACACGCTCCGTGCGTGAAGGGAGGTGTTCGGCGCTCGTGGCATGCCGACCTTCACCTGCAGTCGCGGTGGGTGAATCGGATTCCTCACGAAGAACCGAGATTCGAAATCAAGGCCTCAGGCCTCGGGCCTCGGGCCTCGAGAGAGTCCTCAGTCCTCAGTCCTCAGCGGGGATGGCCCGCGACGTTACCGCGCTCCACCAGCGTCTCGTGCTGGGTTGCCTCGAGACGTACTGCTTCTTCAGCACCGAGCGCCGTCGTTGCTTCTCGAGCATCGCGCGAACGCCGATGCCTCTCGACCATCGACAGCAACACAAACAGAACGCAGAGTCGCGAGCGTGCTCCACTGCAAACACGAAGAGCGCGGAGCCGGTGATGACCAGCCCGCGCTCCTTTTTCATCTGCGGGAAGCGAGAACCGAAGTCGCCGAGGACTGAGGACTGCGTCACTCCTTCGAAGAAGGAGTGACGCTGGGCGGCCCGGCCAGCTTGTACCGTTCGAGCTTCCGATACAGCGTCGTGCGGTCGAAGCCGAGCACCTTCGCGGCCTGCGTCTTGTTGTGACCGACCGCCTCCATCACGCGCTGGATGTACCGGCGCTCGACCTCTTCCATCGTGACGAGATCGGTCGGGTCCTCCGTCGCGACGACGACGAACGACGGCTTGTAGTCGCGGACCTTCGGCGGGAGGTCCTCGACGGTGAGCTCCTCGAACCGTGCGAGCGCGATCGCCCGTTCCACGCAGTTCTGGAGCTCGCGGACGTTGCCGGGCCACGAGTAGCTGAGGAGACGCTCGGCGACGGCGGAGTTGAAGCCCGTCACCTTCTTTCCCATCGGGCCGGCGAGCTTGTTGATGAAGTGCTGGGCGAGGAGCAGGACGTCGTTGCCGCGTGCGCGGAGCGGAGGGAGGTCCACGTGCACGACGTTGATGCGGTAGTAGAGGTCCTCCCGGAAGCGCCCGCTCTCGACGAGGGATTCGAGATCCCTGTTCGTCGCCGTGACGAGCCGGGCGTCGAACGGCGTCTCCGTCGTTCCGCCGACCGGACGCACGCTCCGCTCCTCGAGCGCGCGGAGCAGCTTGGCTTGCATGCCCATCGGCATCTCGCCGATCTCGTCGAGGAACAGCGTGCCGCCGCTCGCTTCGACGAAGAGGCCGCGCTTGCTCGTCTTCGCGTCGGTGAACGCGCCCTTCACGTGGCCGAAGAGCTCGCTCTCGAGCAGCGTCTCGGGCAGCGCCGCGCAGTTGATCGCCACGAACGGACCGTTGGCGCGCTTGCTGCGCTTGTGGACGTCGCGCGCGACGAGCTCCTTGCCCGAGCCGCTCTCGCCCGTGACGAGGACGGTCGCGTCGGTCTCCGCGACGCGCGCGATCACCTCGTGCACCTTGCGCATCGCCGGGCTGTCGCCGATGAAGTCGGGGCTCGGCTTCGAACGCGCGACCTCGGCACGGAGGCGCTTGACCTCCTCGCGCAGCCGCTTGTTCTGCACCGCGCGCTCGACGGCGACGACGAGCTGATCGATGTCGAAAGGCTTCGTGATGAAGTCGTAGGCGCCGGCGCGCATCGTCGCGATGGCCGTCTCGAGCGAGCCGAACGCGGTGATCACGATGACCGGCAGATCGGTGCGGTTCTTCGCGATCTTGTCGGTGAGCTCGACGCCGCTCATCCCGCGCATGTTCAGGTCCGTGACGACGACGTCGAAGTCTTCACGCTCGAGGAGCTCCCACGCGGCGTCGGCGCTGCCTCGTTGGACGGCGTCGTACCCGCGGCGGATCATGGCCTGCTCGATGACCGTGGCCATCTCGGGTTCGTCGTCGACGATGAGGACGCGCTGGCGCTGCGGTTCGGCGCTCGGGGAGGGGGAAGACATGGGCAGAGCGTAGCTCAAGAAGAGCCGTGTTCGTCCGTCGAGGACGAGGCATTGCGCGGGCGAGGACCGTCGCGAAACTCGACACTCAACGCTCGCGTGAACCTCAATCGACGGCGTCGGCGGGGAGATATAGCGTGAACTTCGTCCCGCGTCCGACCTCGCTCGTCGCGTTCAGCCACCCGCCGTGATCCTCGACGATGCCGTGCGTGACGCTGAGGCCGAGTCCCGTCCCTTCGCCGACGGCCTTCGTCGTGAAGAACGGCTCGAAGATACGGTCGAGGCTTTCGGGCGGGATGCCGATGCCCGTGTCGTGGACCTCGAGCACGGCGCAGCGCACCTTTCGCTCGGGGGAGCCCGGCCGTGCCGCCTCGGCCTCGCGGACGACGATCTTGAGCTCGCCGCCGTCGGGCATCGCGTGGATCGCGTTCATGACGAGGTTGGTGAGCGCCTGCTCGAGCTGAGCCGCATCGACGTTGACCTTCACCTTCTCCGCCGCCTCGACCTTCATCTCGACGCGTGCCTTCTTGGCGATGGCGGAGAGGAGCAGGAGGGTTCGCTCGGCGAGATCCGCGAGGTCGGTCTCCGCGCGCTTCGGCGTCCGGCGGCGCGCGAAGTCGAGGAGCTGGCGGACGATCTTCGTCACGCGCTCGGACTGGGACAGGATGATCTTCGCGCTCTCCGGAGCCTCCTCCGGCGGGACCTCTCCCGTCGCGATCATCTTCGCGCGCATCGCGATGACGTTCAGCGGCGTCCCGAGCTCGTGCGCGATGCCGGACGCGAGGGTCCCCACCGTGCGGAGCCGGTCGGCGTGACGGAGCTGCTCGAGCGCCTGCACGCGCTTCTCCGCCTCCTCGGCGGCGCGCGTGCGCGCCTCCTTGAGCGAGTCGCACATGGCGTTGAGCTCCTCGATGAGGGCGGACACCTCGTCGGAGCCGCTCACCGCCAGCTTGTTCGACAGATCGCCCTTCCCGATCCGACGCGCCTGCTCGGTGACCCGCGCGAGCGGGCGCGAGATGATCATCTTCGAGAGCACGATGGCGATCGCCGCAGCGAACGCCATCACGACCGTCGACATGACGAGCTGCTCGCGGATCTCGGACCAGAAGACCTCCGACTCCTTCATGAGCGGTCGCGAGAACTCCAGCGCGGCGGGGCGCATCCCTTCCCGCAGGAGCGGGACGTACGCGTAGACCTGTCGCTTGCCGTCGGGCGTCACGCCGACCCACGTCCGCTGCTCGCCTCGCAGGAGGGCCGGGACGATCGCGATCCCGCCCTTCGGCGCGAAGGGGTGGCTCCCGTCCACGTCGAGCCACGTCCACCGGACGTCGATGGCCTCGTCGCGATTGTGCACCGCGACGAGATCGAGCGCCCTCGCCTCGCCGTCGCGCTCCCAGACGGCGAGCACGGACGCGCTCAGTGTGCGGCCGAGGCTCGCCAGGTCCTCTGCGACCGTGGTTTCGAGGTGGTCGACCTCCAGGCTCGCGGCGACCGACGAATACACGGCGACGCTCAGGAGGCCGCTCGCCACGAACGCGAGCGCGAATTTCGTCGCGACTTTCATGGGGATACCCTAGCCGACGTTCGGGGTGGGGGAGATGCGGATGAGCTCGACTGTGTCCCCTTTTGCCTCAACGTGCTGCGGCACCGGTGCAATAGATCACATGCGTGGGAGTGACCCGATCCGTGATCTCGCGACCTTCTGCTGCACAACCGTGATGGCACGTGCGGTGCTCAGGGCCGGGCACACCTCGCAATCGAGACACTGCTCGGTCGCGAAGGGGAAAGGGTGCGATTCAAAGTGAACGTCGCAAGCGCGATTCCTACCGCTCGTTTCAGCGCGCTACTCGTGGAGGGCGACAAGCCCTTTGGTCTCGAGAACGTCCTTCGTGAAGAGGGGTGTTCCGTCCGCCGCGCGACCACGCGCGCCGCGGCGATCGAGGCCATCCCGGGTACGGATCTCATCGTCATCGCCGCGCCCTCCCTCTCGGACGACGACGTCCTCGACGTCGTGGGGAAGGCGAACGGCGCCTCGGTGCTGGTCGTCGCGAGCACCACGGACCTCGCCGTCCGTGCGGCTCGGGCCGGCGCGGCTGTCGTGGTCGGCAATGCGATCGAGCTCGCGACCGCTCAGATCAAGCAGCTCTTGAGCGTGATCGAGCTCAAGCGCAAGGTCGCCCGGCAGAACAGCTCCTCGCTCGGCAGCCTCTCGTCGCCGACGAGCGGCGTGGTCCAGCGCCGTTCGGCGCCGCTGCCGAAGGAGGCGACTCCCGACGCGCTCGACGCGCTCGTGGAGGCCGCGGAGACGCTGGTTCCGATGCACAAGTTCCAGCGGGTCTACGTCGACTACGCGCTCCGGCGCTTCGGCGGAAACAAGGTCCACACGGCGGCGGCGCTCGGCATCGACCGGCGCACGATCCAGCGGTGGGCCCGGGCCCGTGCGGAGCAGCAGCAGCAGCAGCAGGCTCAGCAGCAGGCCCAGCAGCAGCAGCAGCAGCAGCGTCCTCCGTCGACGTCGCAGCCGACCACCAGCTCGTCGCAGTCGTCCTGATCGCGTCTTCTGGAAGATCGGCCCCCGCGCCGATGGCGCGGCGCAGAGCGCCCGCGAGCAGTCCCCGGCTCACGTGGCGCTCGCGACCTGGCGCCGGTGCGAACCCTCTCCTCGTCCGAGTAGTCCGGCTCGGATGTCCCGACCCCCGGTTCCACGCGGCGCTGGTGCATCTCGTCCGACAGGAGGCGGCCTCGGGTCGGAGCGTGTGAAGCAGACGGCTTCACACGCTCTTCACCGAGACGAGCGCGGAGGCTTCCCCCCCTCCCGGTCCGACACACGCCTCTCAGGCCCGGCAGCAAGCGGCCTCACGGTTTCGTGGAACGCCCGGCGCGCCCGTCCCCCGGCCCGCCGGGCGTTCGCTTTTGTCGGCTACGGCGGTGCGCGTACTGCTATTCACGCGGCGTGCGCCCCGAGGCGACTACGGCTGAGCCCGAGAGGAAGCGGAAGACCCCGCTCGTCGTGCGCCTCGTCGCGGCGATCGTGCTCGGTGCGCTCGTCGGGGTCGTGCTGGGACCTCGGGCCGCCCTGCTCGGCGAGCTCGGCGTCCTCGTCATCAAGCTCCTCAAGGCGCTCGCGACGCCGCTCGTCTTCTTCGCGGTCGTCGACTCCTTCTGTCGCGCGCAGATCCCCGCGAAGAAGGGCGTCGTTCTGCTCGTGATCTGCGCCGTCAACGCCGCCGTCGCCGGCACGATCGCGATCGTGCTCTCGTCGGTGATCGCGCCGGGCACGCGCACGAGCGCGAACGCTCTGCAGGGCGCGCTCGACGGTGGCTCCGCCGGCACGCACGTGCACGGCGGCGCGCTCTCCGCGCCGAAGATGGACGTGCTCTCGACGCTGAAGGACCTCGTCCCGGAGAGCGTCGCCAAGCCTTTCCTGGAGAACCAGGTCCTCACCGTGGTGCTCCTCGCCGTCATCTGCGGCGTCGCCCTTCGGCGCTTGCGGGATCGGGGCTCCTGCGGGGCCGTCTTCAAGCTCGTCGAGGAAGGCTTCGAGCTGCTCGGCGTGGTCCTCCACGGCGTGATCGCCCTCGTCCCGATCGCCGTCTTCGGCGTCGTCGCGAAGGTGGTCGGGACGACCGGCTTCTCGATCTTCCTCTCGCTCGGCGCGCTCGTAGGGACCGTGGCATTCGGCCTCGCCGTCCACGTGTTCGGCTACTACGCGCTCCTCGTCCTCTTGATCGCGCGCCGCTCGCCCTTCGCGTTCTTCCGGGCGGCGGCGAGCGCGCTCGCGACGGCGTTCGGGACCGGCAGCAGCATGGCGACGCTCCCCGTGACGCTGCGGACGCTCGAGAAGGACCTCAGGGTCGGACACGACAGCGCGCGGCTCGCCGCGTGCGTCGGCACGAATTTCAACAACGACGGCATCATGCTCTACGAGGTCGTCGCCGCGCTGTTCATCGCGCAGATCAGCGGCATCTCTCTCTCGGGCGGCCAGACGGTCCAGCTCGCGCTGACGAGCGCGCTCGCCGCCGCGGGGATCGCGGGCGTGCCGGAGGCGGGGCTCATCACGCTGTCGCTCGTGCTCTCGTCGGTCGGCCTTCCGCTCGCGAGCCTGCCCATGCTGCTCACGGTCGACTGGCTCCTCGGCCGACTGCGCGCGATGACGAACGTGACGAGCGACCTGGTCGTGGCGACGCTGCTCGACGCGGTGGCGGGCAAGAAGGAGTCTCCTTCGGAGGAGCCGCCCGACGCCGCCCCTTCGTCCGCCGAGCGCGATCCGTCCGCGTGAACACTCCCTGGAGCCCGGAGCCCGGAGACTTCAGTCACACCGACAGTGCGCGAGCCGCTCCGTGCTCTCCGCCAAGGTCCGCCGCGCCCCGACACACCTCTCGTCCGTATCGCTCGTCATCCGGCAGAGCGCCTCGACGGCGCGCCTCATCGAGGCGAGCGCTCGGCACGACCCTGCGCACGCCGGCTCCGGGGCGGCGGCGCCCTTCTCCGCGCGCGGCGGTGCCTCTCCGGCTGGCGCGTCCGTGGCCGGTGCCTGGGGGCTCGTCTCCAGCACGTGCGTCGTACCCTCGAGCTCCGCGCGTGCGCGCTCGATGACGGCCTGCGCCTCCTCGATCGTGCGCGGCTCGTCCTCGGCGGCTGCGCCCTCCGAGGCGGCCGGGGACTTCGTCGGGGTCATCGGCGCGGCGCCCCCGCACGCCGCGGCGGCGAAGGAGACGAACAGGGCGAGGGCGTGAGCCGAGCACGAGGATCGCTTCATGCGTAGTCTCCGCGAAGGAAGTTGCCGCAGAGCACGGCGCCGTGCGCCGTGCCGATGGACTCGGGGTGGAACTGCACGCCGAACACGGGCCGCTCCTTGTGACGAACGCCCATGATGGTCCCGTCCTTACACCATGCCGTCACCACGAGCGACTCGGGCAACGCGTCCGGATCCGCCGCGAGGGAGTGGTAGCGCATCGCCTCGAAGGAGCGCGGGAGGTCGCGGAAGATCCCGGCTCCGTCGTGCTCGACGACGCTCGTCTTCCCGTGCATGAGCCGGTTCGCCGGCACGACGCGGCCGCCTTCGGCGCAGACGATCGCCTGATGGCCGAGGCAGACGCCGAGGATCGGTACGTCGAGCTCCTCCAGGATCGCGCGGCAGACGCCGATCCGCGCCGGATCGTCCGGTCGGCCCGGCCCCGGCGAGAGGACCACGCGCGAGGGCGCCATCCGCCGGACGTCGTCGATCCCGATCGCGTCGTTGCGCACGACGCGCGGACGGCCGCCGAGCGCGCCGAAGAGCTGGTAGAGGTTCCACGTGAACGAGTCGTAGTTGTCGACGATGAGCGTCGTCATGCCTGCTCGACCTCGTCGAGGGGCGCGTCGCCCTGCCTTCGCGAACCGAGCGCGCCGAGGGCGGCGACGATCGCGCGCGCCTTGTGCTCCGTCTCTTCGTGCTCGGCGGACGGATCCGAGTCCGCGACGATCGCCCCTCCCACGGAGAAGGTCGCGACGCCGTCGCGGACGACGGCCGTACGGATGACGACGGAGAGATCCATCGCGCCGCCGAGGTCCATCCAGCCGAGGGCGCCCGAGTACACGCCGCGCTCCACCGGCTCGAGGCGCTCGAGGATGCTCATCGCCTCGATCTTCGGCGCGCCGGTCATCGATCCGGGCGGGAAGCAGGCGCAGAACAGGTCGATGGCGTCCCGGTCCGGCTCGAGCTCGCCGCGGATGGTCGAGACGAGCTGATGCACGGTCGCGTACGACTCGACCGCGTAGAGCTCGGGGACGACGACCGTTCCGAAGCGGCACACGCGCCCGAGGTCGTTGCGTACCAGATCCACGATCATCGCGTTCTCCGCGCGATCCTTCTCCGACTCGCGGAGCTCGCGGGCGAGCCGCGCGTCCTCCTCCGCCGAGGCGCCGCGAGGCCGCGTGCCCTTGATCGGTCGGCTCTCGGCGATGCGCCTCGCATCGAGCGACAGGAAGCGCTCGGGCGACGACGAGACGACCGCGCCCTCCGGCAGATCGAGGAACGCGGCGAACGGCGCCGGGCTCGCGCGGCGGAGCTGCTCCCAGAGCGCAGGCGCCTCGTCGTCGGCGAGCGGCGCGCGAAGAGCGTTCGTGAGGCAGATCTCGAAGGCGTCGCCCGCGGCGATGTGCGCCTTCGCGGCGGCGACACGCTCGAGGTACCCGTCGCGCGAAATCGCCGCCCGAACGTCGGGCGTCCCGGCCACGCGCCTCCGCGCAGAGATGGGGGGCGCGTCGTGCTTCTCCCGGCGTGCCCTCGCGAGCGCCGAGACGACGCGATCGCGTTTGGCCTCCGCGTCGGCGCGCGCAGCGGCGGGCGTCGCGCCGGAGCCGAGGACGGACAGCCAGCTCGCGTCGCCGTCTCGGCTCGTCGCGATGATCCAGTCGTGCAGCGAGAGCGCGATGTCCGGCATGCCGACGGACGGCCGCACGATGCACGGCAGCCGCTCGAGGAGCTGCCCGACCTCGTAGCCGAAGTAGCCGACGAGCCCGGCGCGGAAGGGGAAGGGGTATCGCGGATCGAACACGTCCGGCGGCGGCGCGTGCGCCGCGACGAACGCTCGAAGCGCGTCGAATGCGTCGCCGCCGTGGAGCGTGCGCCGATCGCCGGCCTCCTCGACGACGACGTTCGCGGTCGCGCGTCCGAGCGCGTCCCGTACGAACGCGCCGTCCGCACGCACGCGCGTCGCGCGGAAGGTCGCGACGGGCTCGGCGCCCATGAAGGCATGCCGATCGAGGGACGCGGAGCCGCCGCCGTCGAGCAAGAAGAGCGACGCGCGGCGCGCCGGGAACGCCGCGCGGAAGACGCTCGCCGACACGGGCGCGTCGAGCCGTTCGGCGAGGTGGAACCAGCTCCGCTCCTTCACGGGCCACCCACCTTCGCACGCCGGGCCGCGGTCTCGTCGCGGACGAGCTTCTCGAGCGCCGCGCGGAGGGCGTGCGTGCGGTCGAACGATCCCTTGCCGACGGCCCGCCCGTCGACCGTCGCGACGGGCAGGCACTCGATGCGCGTGCTCGTGAAGAAGACCTCGTCGGCCTCGGCGAGCACGGAAGGGGAGAGACGCTCCTCGCGCGGCTCGAGACCCAGCGCCGGCGCGAGCTCGAGGACCGCCGCGCGCGTGACGCCGGCGCGGCAGCCGCTCTCGAGCGAAGGCGTGAGGAGACGATCGCCGAGGACGACGAAGAGGTTCGCCATCGTCCCGCACGCGAGCGAGCCGTCGACGGCGAGCTGGATGCCCTCGCCGGCGCCGCGCAGCTCGACCTCGCGCCGGGCGACGACCTGGGCGACGTAGCTCGTCGTCTTGATCGTGCCGTCGAGGCAAGCGGGCGGGACCCGGCGGGGCTTCACGGTCACGGCCGCGACGCCGCGCTCGTAGTCCGCCGCGGGCGGTGGGGTCATCGCGCGTGCGACGACGGAGAGCGTCGGCGTTCCGCCGACGGGGCCGCGCGTGAGGGTCACGCGGACGTATGCGTCCTCCTCCCCGGTCCGCGCCGCGGCCTCGTCGGCGACCTCGGCGATCGTCTCGAGCGCAGCGGGCAGCTCGATGCCGAGCATCTCGGCGCCGCGCGCGAGCACGGACAGGTGAGCGTGCGGCCGGAAGCAGACGCCGCCGTAGCCGCGCATCGTCGCGAAGACGCCGTCGCCGAGCAGGTAGCCGCGGTCGAGCAGGTCGACCTTGGCTTCCTCCGCCGGGACGAACTTCCCGCCGATGTAGATGACCGTCTGCAAGGGGCGCCGAGCATTGCAATCCGGCGCACCGGCCGCAAGCAGGACGGTGGCCGCCGCGCGATCGCGCGGCCCGGGCCGCGTCACGGCACGCGCCGCGCGCCCTTGCAGTCCTCGTCGGTCTTGGCCTCTTGCACGGTAGCGACACGAGATTGGTCGCTTCGACGTGTCCGGTCACGCGCCAGGCGAGGCCTTGCAGGGCCTCTCCGAGGAGCGGGAGACCCTCGTACCGGGCGGCGTTCTCGGCGCTGAAGACGTACGTCCTCTCGTCGACGATCCCGGCGATCCGCGCGGCGAAAGGCACGTGGTCGTACCAGACGTCGTAGCCCTGCGAGACGTCGTGCCACGCCGCGACGACGAGCGAGACGGCGAGCGCGGCCGCGAGGCATCGGAGCGCGACGTCGAACGCGCGAGCGACTCGTGCGCGCGTCGCGCCGGCGCTTCGACGTGCATGCCGCCGCGAGGAGGTCGGAGCCGCGGCGAGCCTGGCCTCTTGCTCCTCGCCCACGGCACCCCTTTACCGCATGCCCCCTTTCGCGGGTACTCGCGCGATCGTCGTCCACCCGTGGGGCCGCGATCCGCATACCATGGAGCGAGAAGCGATGATCGCCAGCGAGGTTCACGGGCTCTCGACCCATCAACGAGCCGTCGGCGATCGCATCGTCGCGGAGGAGGGCGCGAAGCGCGAGCACGTCGTCGTCTACCTGAGCGGCGCCCACGCATTCGGGTTCCCATCACCCGACGAGGGCCTCGACCTGAAGGCCGTCCACGTCGCGCCCACGGGCGCGCTCGTCGGGCTCACCCCTCCGCAGCCGTCGTACGAACGCTCCGACGTCTTCGACGGCGTCACGGTCGCCTACGCGTCGAACGAGATCGCCCACGTGCTCTCCGGCGTCCTCGACGGCAACGGCAGCTTCGTCGAGCGGCTCCTCGGCCGTACGGCGCTCGCGACGTCGCCCGCGCTCGAAGAGCTCCGACCGCTCGTCCGCGCGTCGCTCAGCCGGCGCCTGTATCGCCACTACCGCGCCCTCGCGACGAACCAGGCCGAGGCGCTGGAGGTCGAGCCGACGGTCGAGAGGCTCCTGTACGTGCTGCGGACCGCCTTGACCGGGACGCACCTGCTCCGGACGGGCGAGCTCGAGACGAACCTCTTCACGCTCGCCGACGCCTACGAGCTCCGCGACGTGCGCGAGCTCGTCGAGGCCAGGCGCGCCGGCGAACGAACCTCTGCGAACCCTGCCGTCGTCGACGTGTGGCGCGGACGGGTGGAGGAGGTGCTCGGCCGGCTCGACAGCGCGCTCCAGAGGAGCGTGCTCCCCGAGGAGCCGCGCGACGTCGTCGCGCTCGAGGGCTGGCTGCTCGCGCTCCGCAAGGCGCGGTTCTGACCGAGCCCTCTAGGCGTTGCGTCCCCCGCCGACGTCGTACGGGCCGAAGACCTCGACCTCGACGCCGTCGGAGTAGTGCACGGTCTCGAGCCTGCCCTCGGGGAGGCCGGCGGCGGCGAGCAGGGTCTGTTCGATCGACACGAGCTTCGCTTTCCGCGCAGGGTAGGGGACGTGGTGGACGTGACCCTTCACGGGGCGGCCCCGCCGCTCGGTGAAGAGCAGGTACCGCTCGAGGAGGAAGTACTCGAGCGTGCCCAGCTTCGACGCGCCGAGCTCCTCACCGACCTCGTAAGTCACGTCGAGCCGCGGTGCGCGCGGGTCGTCCAGACGCCGCGAGTGGTACTCGACGCGGTCGCCCTCGCGCTTCACGGACATCTCGGCGTGGCGATAGGGCAGGCTCCACATGAGGCGCGCGGCGCGGACGGCGAGCCACGAGCTCGCCTCGAGGGAGAAGAAGTACACGCCGGGCTCGCCGTTCGCGTGCACGTACGTCCGCACGTTCGTCTCGAGGAAATCGATCGCCGCGCGCTTCGGCAGCCACGCGGGACGCGTGGCCTCCATCCGGAACGGCACGAGGCCGACCCACGCGCGTCCCTGCCAGAGATCCAGCTCGAAGTCCTTCGGCACGAGCGGGCGTACGACTTCGGCCGGGAACGACCAGTGTACGAACAGGAGCTCGCGCCAGCGCTGCGTTCCCGCGTTCGGTCCGGCGGGGCGACGGGTCGGCGTCACGCGATCGAGCTCGAGGGCGTCGGGTACGGTCGAGGTGGCGGGCTCGGTCATGACGGTGTCGATGCAGTGGCGTGGACCATCGGCACGAACCGCACCGCGCCAAGGTCTTGCTTGTAGAGACTCTCTCCGACTTTGCGCCAGCGCTCGAGGCGCTGGTCCTTCGCTTGCGAACCGACGGGTACGACGAGCAGGCCGCCGTCCGCGAGCTGCCGTACGAGCGCCGGCGGCAGCACCTCCGGTGCGGCGGTGACGACGACGCGGTCGTACGGCGCGCCGTCGGGCCACCCTGCCCAGCCGTCTCCGGTGTGGACGTCGACGTTGCGGTAGCCGAGCCGCGCCAGCGTCTCGGCGGCGCGCGCGGCGAGCTCCGGGACGACCTCGACGCTGTCGACGTGGCTCGCCAAGCGGCAGAGCACGGCTGTCTGGTAGCCGGAGCCCGTCCCGATCTCGAGCACGCGCTCGCTGCCCGTCAGCGAGAGCGCCTCGCTCATGATGCCGACGAGGGACGGCTGCGAGATCGTGGCCTCGTATCCGATGAGCAGCGGGTGGTCTTCGTACGCCTGCTCGAGCCCGTGCTGGGGAGCGAAGAGGTGGCGCGGCACCTCGCGCATCGCGGCGAGGACGCGCGTGTCGGCGACCACGCGCGACACGATCCCGTCGACGAGCTGTGCCCGCAACGCCTGCGCCTTCGGCGGGTCGTCCCATGCGGTCGCGCTCTCGGTGCCCTCGCTCTGCATGACGTCAGGGGCCGCGTCGCAAGCCACGCGCCACCCGGAAGGCTGAGGTTACCACGCTGCGCGAGGAGCGGATCGACGGCGAGCGCGGGCTCTTCGGAGGACGCGCAAAGCCTGCGCGACCTCCGCGTCACTCCTCGAGGTAGCTCCCGAGCTCCTTCGCGCTCGCGAGCGCCCGCAGCTTGGAGAGCGCGGCCTGCTCGATCTGCCGGATGCGCTCGCGCGTGAGGTGCAGGAGCTTCCCGACCTCCTCGAGCGTGTGCTCGCGCGCGTGGTCGAGCCCGAAGCGGAGGCGCAGGATCTGCCGTTCGCGTTCGTCGAGCCTCGAGAGGAGCTCGCCCATCTGGTCGCCGAGCGCGTTGAGCGCCGCCGTCTGATCCGGCGACGGAGCGCTCGAAGGGACGAGGTCGACGAGGCGTGCGTCTCCGTCTTCCCCGACGGGGATGTCGAGGCTGGACGGCTGCGGCGGCAGCGACAGGATGTTCTCGACGCGCTCCGGCGCGAGGCTCGAGAGCTGCGCGATCTCCTCCACGTTGGGCTCGCGCTCGTGCTGGGCGACGAAGGCGGCGCGGAGCTTCGCGATGCGCCTGCGATCGTCGGCGACGTGGACCGGGAGGCGGACGGTCCGATCGAGCAACGCGCGCTGCAGCGACTGCTTGATCCACCACGCGGCGTACGTGCTGAAGCGGAACCCGCGGCGATGATCGAACTTGTCGGCGGCGCGGAGCAGCCCGAGGTTGCCCTCCTGGACGAGATCCAGAAGCGCGACACCACGCCCGAGGTACTTCCGCGCGAACAGGACGACGAGGCGGAGGTTGCCCGTGACCAGCCGTGCCTTGGCACGCTCGATCTCGATCTCTGCACGTTCGATGACCTCGAGCGCCTGGGCGTCGCGCGGATCGACGTGCTCGCCGGTCGTCGCGTCCCGTACGACGTTGATCAGCCTGGCGAGCACCTCGTCGTCGAGCCGGATGCGGGCCACGGCCTCGGCGCTGCGCGCACGCGCCTCGTCGTCCCCGGACCGCGCGGCTTCGAGCGCGCCGCGGATGATTTGCGCCGTGCCCGCGAGATCGAGGTCGGCCTGATCCGGGTTCAGGAGGACGTCGCGGATCGTGGCTCGACCTTCCGCGAGGTCATCCGCGAGCTCCGCGAGCGCACGCGATCCCGCCGGCGAGGCGAAGAGTGCGTCGATGATCGTACGCTCCGACGTCGCGATGCGCTCGCCGATCTCGAGCTCCTGCGCGGCCGTGAGGACGTTGCTCTCGGCCATTTCCGAGAGATAGAGGTCGTCGATACCGACGGGGTCGCGTGCATGTCCGACCCGCCGTGCGGATCGCGTCGACCTCTTCGGCGTCTCGCGCGGAACGCGAGCACGAGTCCGAGCGCGCGGAGTACGCGTGGGCGTGCTCGGCGTGCTAGGAGACGGCGAAGACTTGGACTGAGAGACCCCTTCCATTGGTAGACTCGTCTCGACTCGCGCGCTCCGTGCGCGCGAGGAGGCTGGCTTACTGACAGTAAGCACGGAATGGGCCTTGTCCCGCTCTGCCGCAGAAGAAATTGCGCAAGAGCTTTGTGCTTTCGCTGCGGCCTCGTTCCTCGGTCGACACGTAGGCGCGGAGCCTCGGTCGGGACGAGATGCACGAGAGGGTGGCGCTCGGACGGCGGATCGGTGACGCTGAGAACGTGAGCGACTCCCGTGAAGCGCGGCCCGGAGCGCCTCGACCGCCGGCAGCGCCGAAGCCTCCCGCGGTACCGCCGGCGCGCCCGTCCGGCGGCGCTCCATCTCCACGTCCGCCTGCCGTTCAGCCTCGTCCACCGATGGCGCCGAAGCCGCCCGCGGCTCCGTCGAAGCCGCGGGTCGCCGACGCATCGCCGCCGTCGAGCACCCACGAGCCGCCGGAGAGCGGATGGGAGGATGCGGCGGAGCTTCCGAGCAGCGCGGTGATCCCTGCGGCAGAAGAGGCCGCGTTGCAGGAAGCCGCCCCGCCTCGTCCCGCGCCGTCGGACACGTCGCTGGCGCCGCGCCCGCGTTCGTCGCCGGACCTGTCGGCCGCGGCGCGCCCGCGTTCGTCGCCGGACCTGTCGGCCGCGGCGCGCCAGCGCTCGTCTCCGGATCTCGGTAGCGCCGTCCGACGACAGTCGTTCCCCGACCTGGCATCGGACCCGCCTCCGCCGAAGATCCCCGAGCCCGAGCCGACGCCGCGGCCCGAGCCGAATCTCCGAGGACTGCCGCTCGAGGTGCAAGAGCAGATCTTCGGCGTGGTTCGCGCCGCGCTCGAGGAGACGCTGTCGCCGCTGATCGCGAAGCAGGCGGAGCTCGAGGCGCGCCTCGCCGCGGTGCACGAGGCCGAGCAGCGACGCGCCGCCACCGCGAACGCGGCCGCAACCTCGAAGCCGGCGGCGACGTCGATCGCGCCCGCTCCGTCGCTCGCTCCACCGTCGGTCGCGCCGCCGTCGAAGGCGTCGATCGTCCCGACGAGCTACGGCCTCGTCCTCACGCCGACGACCCCGCAGCGCGACGCGATGGAGGTCGCCCTCGAGAACGTCGGACCGATCGACATCCCCGACTTCGGCGGACGCCGCATGGCCGGGCGGCTGCTCGTGGGCCTGCTGATCGCCGGCGTGCTCGCCCTCGTGATCGTCACGCTCTTGAGCTACACGTGAGGCCCACCATCGCATGGACTTGAACCACGTCGCGGCGTTCGTTCGCGTCGTCCAGGAGGGGAGCTTCACCGCGGCTGCGAAGGCACTCGGCCTGCCGAAGTCGTCCGTCAGCCGCAGCGTCGCACAGCTCGAAGAGGATCTCGGCGTGCGCTTGCTCCACCGCACGACGCGAAAGCTCCATCTGACGGATGCGGGATCCGAGTTCCACAGGCGGGTCGCCCGCGCGCTGACGGACATCGACGAGGCCACGGCCGCCGCCTCCGATCTCCAGCGCGAGCTGCGCGGTCCGATCCGCATCACGGCGCCGGTCGATCTCGGCGTGTCCGTGATCGCGCCGATCGTCGCTCGGTTCGTACGCAAGCACCCGAACGTGAGCATCGACGTGCACCTCGCGAGCCGCATCGTCGACCTCGTGGCGGAGGGCTTCGACCTCGCCGTCCGAGCGGCCGCCGTGCGCGACCAGTCGCTCATCGCACGCCACGTCGGCAACCTCGATCTCGGGCTCTACGCTTCGTCTCGGTACGTCGCGCGTCGGGGCGTGCCCAAGAAGCTCTCCGATCTGGACGCGCACGACTGCGTGCTCTTGAGGAGCGACGCGGGCAATTACCCGTGGAGGCTGACCCACACGTCGGGGACCGAGCAGGTCGTGGAGCCGCGCGGCGCGATCGCGGGGAACGACATCTCGTTCCTCAAGAAGGTGGTGCTCGCCGGAGGAGGCATCGCGCTGCTCCCGGTCTTCTACGCGAGCCGGGAAGAGGAGCGGGGCAAGCTCGTTCGCGTGCTGCCGGAGTGGCGGGTCGCGCGATCGGCGGTCTACGTCGTCTATCCCTCGGCGCGCTACGTGCCGCAGCGGGTGATCGCGTTCCGCGAGCGCCTCGTCCGGGAGCTCGGGAAGATCGCGCATCGGTGCGCTGCGAACGGCCCGGGCGACAAGCGCCGGGGATAGCCGTTCGTCCGGCGTCGCTGGCGCCCAGGCACCTACCCCGACGCTGAACGCCGCGAGATCCAACGCGACGAATCGCGATCCAGAGCGATCGTCGGAATTTTCTCTTCTCGCCCGACGAAATCGCCCGAGGTGGCAAAGTTGCACCGCGGAGGCGCCGGCGACGGCGCTCGAACCGACGAGCGCGCGCCCATCCGTTCGGCACGAACCTCGCTGGGTGGGAGGCGAGGAGCGCCGAGTTGTCCGGTTCGATCGGGAGTCTCGAGCGAAGCCTGCGCGGGGGTGTCGCCGCCGCCGTCGTGGTCGTCTCGTCGATCGCGTGCAACGCCCTCACCGGCGTCGAAGAGCTCGTCGTCGCGACCTGCGAGGGCGCGGACTGCGAGAGCGGCGATCGTCGCGTCACGAAGGACTCGACGGAGCCGGCGGCGGACGACGACGACGATCCTCGCGGCTCGAGCGCGGTCGACACGGGGCAGAAGCGCCCGCCGAGCAGCGACGGGAACGGCAGCGGTACGGACGCGGAGGGCGGCGATACCGACCCGGCGATCGTGGAATGCGGCACGACGACGTGCAGCGGTTCGAACGCGGCGTGCTGCGTCGGGGCCTCGAAGGCGTGCATCGAGAAAGGCGACGCCTGCATCGGGATCGTCATCGAGTGCGGCGGGCGCTCGAACTGCGGTCAGGGCGACGTCTGTTGCTTCGACGTGGGCGCGGGTAGGGCCGAGTGCCGGCCGGAAGGTGCGTGCTACGGCGGGAACTCCTTCGTCTTCTGTCGTTCCGACGCCGACTGCCCCGCCGGCATGGGCTGCTTCGCGACCGCCGGATCGCTGCCGGAGCACAAGGTTTGCCGGTGATCACTGGCGCGTGAAGAACGTCCAGGACGCCTGGGCGGCCTCTTCCCAGACCCAGTGCCCGAGCGTCGGGATCGAGCAGAAGCCGACCGCCTTCCCGGCGGGGCACCCGCGGTAGACGCGGCACTCCGGGTATCCGGTCGTCTCCATCTCGTCCGTCGAGCAGCCGTTCACGTACGCCCAGTACTCGGCCGAGAACCGACCGCTGTCGAGCGTGACGCTCCAGTCGCGCTCGCCGTGCAGCGCCAGCGCCGCGACGGGCTGTTGGCCCGGGCACTTCGGATAGCCGTTCGGCCACTTCTCGAGCTGATTGTACGGCGCGCCGCCCGCGTTCGAGGCGATCGCGCGGAACAGCCCCGGCCGGTGGCAGGCGAGGACGTTCGCGAGGAACCCTCCGCTCGAGTAGCCGGCCGCGTAGATGCGTGCTCGATCGATGGGGAGGGCGTCCGCGAGATGATCGATCAGCGCCACCACGAAGCGCTCGTCGCGGTTGTCCTTCGTCGTCTCGAGGTCCCACGTGCGACCGATCCCGTCCGGGTACGCCAAGAAGGCGTCCGGGCCCGACGCACGCTCGAACGGCCACGCGTCGTGGAAGCCCTTCGCGTCGCCGCCGTCGCCGTGGAACACGACAACGAGCGGGTAGCGCCGTCCCGGAGCGATCTCGGCCGGCTCGACGAGCACGAACGCGCGCTCCCTGCCGTCGACGGTGATGCTCCGCGCGCTCGTGCGGGTCGCGCCCGGATCGTGCGCCGCGCTCGGCACGCGCGGAAGGACGGAGCTCTCGTCGGCGAGCTCGTGCACCCGCACGGGCTTCTTCGGTTTGCAACGGCACCCGGACAGCGACGCGCCCGTGACCGTCGCGGCGGCGAGGAGGATCCATGCGAGGCGCGTGCGCACTCGGTGGATCGCGGTGGAGCGTCAGAGCGCGTGGACCCGCTGCCAGGGGAACGCCCACGAGCGGAACGCGCGCGTCGTGCCCTTCTTCTCGATCTCCTCGCGGACCGCCTCGGGCACGTCGGCGGGGGCGAAGCGTCGCGTCGCGGTGCCCGTCGTGCCGTTCTCGTAGCGCACGCGCACGGTGGCCTCGAAGTCGGTCTCGTGCGCGTAGCGGACGAACTCGAGCTCGACGGCCCGGACGGCCTCCTCGATCTTTCCGACGATGTCCGCGTCGGGATCGTCCGCCAGCGTGCGGGCGAGCTTCTCGCGCTCGTGCTCGGTGGCGTTGCGCAGGCCGAGGACGCTCTCCGCGAGCTCGACCTCGAGCGCGTCGCGGAGCCAGCGATCGAGCGCGGGCGTCGACTCGCGCACCACCTCCGTCGCGCGCTTGCGCGACCGGCCGTAGAGGACGAACACCAGGATCGCAGCGAGGGCGGCGAGCGCAGCGAGCATCATGACGGAAGAATAGCAGCTCGCTCGCTCCGACGAGGCGCGGAGCGCGTGGAGGAGCTCAGGAGCCCTCGGTCCGCGTCTCGGTTCGGCGGAGCAGGACGGAGAAGTTGTTCGCCGGCATCGGCACGACGTCGACGAGCTCGAAGCCCTGCGATGCGGCCGTCTCCGTCACCGCCTCGAGATCGCGCACTCCCCACGCGGGGTTCCGCGCGCGCAGGCTCGCGTCGAAGGCCTCGTTGCTCGGCGCGGTGTGGGCGCCGCCGCGGCGGTACGGCCCGTAGAGGTACACGAGCGCGGACGGACGATCGCGCAGCGCGCCTGCGGCGCCTGCGAAGAGGCCCTCGCAGGCGGCCCACGGCGCGATGTGGATCATGTTGATGCAGACGACGACGTCCGGGGTGTTCTCGAGCGCGGGCCAGGGCAGGCACGTCACGTCGAGCGCCATCGCGGGGCGGACGCGCGCGTCGCCCGCGACCTCGCGCCATGCGTCGATGCTGGCGCGCGCCTCCGGATCGGGATCCGTCGGCTGCCAGCTCGCGACGTCGAGCGCGGGCGCGAGGAACACGGCGTGCTCGCCCGAGCCGCTGGCGATCTCGAGGACGTGCGCTCCGGGCGAGACGTATCGCCGGAGCACCTCGAGGATCGGCTCGCGGTTGCGAGCGGTCGACGCGGAGAACCTGCGCGGGTCGGGATGGCCGTTCACGACCCGCAGGCTACGCCGTCAGCTCTTCTTCTGCGACCGGATCGTGAGCTTGATGACGACGTCGTCCCGGATGAGGTCGTCCGGCTTGCCGGCGTAGACGATGCCGAAGTCCTTCCGGTTGATCGAGAACTCGGCGTCCACCTCGATTCCTCCGCCTGCGCCCGACCGGATCGTCGCGGGGAAGGAGATGCTCTTCGTCACGCCGTGGAGCGTGAGGTTGCCGGTCACGGTGTGCGAGGCGCCCTTCTCGCCGCCCTTCTTCACCGCCGTCGAGGTGAAGGTCGCCTTCGGGAACTTCCCGACTTCGAAGAAGTCGGCGGACTTCAGGTGCTCGACGAGTTTGTCGCTGTCCGAATAGATCGAGTCGGTGTCGATCTCGACCGTCACGCTGCTCTTCTCGAAGTCGTTGTCGACGAGCGACACGGTGCCTCGGAAGCGACGGAAGCCGCCCTCGTGCTTGCCGGTCACCTTCGACCCGACCCACTCGATCTTCGAGCTCGTCTCGTCGAAATCGAGCTTCACGACCGAGCCGGCCGCCTTCGACTCGACCGCGCTCGAAGCGACCGACGTGGCCTCCGTCGTCACCGCCTTCGACTTGCCTTTCGCCGGATCGTCGCACGCGGCGAGGGTGAGCAGACCGATGCCAATCAGTGCGATGTTCGTAAGCTTCCTCATTTCGACCTCACGAGCTTGTCTGACGCTCAAGAGATGACAGAAGTGGGCTTGCGGGTTTCGAGGCATGTCCGCAAAGGACCGTTCCACGTAGGGAACGATGCTCGCGAGGACGTGAAAGGCCGAGGTCACCGCGCGCGAACGACGTCGTCGCGCGTGGCTGCGAGGTCGGGGCAGCCGGCGAGCTGCATCGCTCGGACGAGCTCGTCGCGCAAGAGCTCGAGCACGGCGACGACTCCGTCGGCGCCGGCCGTCGCGAGGCCCCAGAGCACGGGGCGCCCCACGAAGACGGCGTGCGCGCCGCGAGCGAGCGCGACGAGCGCATGCGTCCCGCTGCGAATGCCTCCGTCGACGTAGACCTCGGCGCGATCGCCGACCGCGTGCGCGACGGGCCCGAGCGCGTCGATGGTGGCGGGCGCGAGGTCGAGCTGCCGCCCGCCGTGGTTCGAGACCCAGATCGCGCGCGCGCCGTGATCGAGCGCGCGGAGCGCGTCGTCCGGCCGGACGACGCCCTTGATCACGACGGGCAGCGGAGCCGCGAGCTGGGCGATGGTCTCGAGGTCCTTCCAGGTGAAGGATGGATCGTGACGCTGGGCCACGAAGCGCGCGAGCTCCGAGCCCGCGCCCTCGCGCAGATCGGGCGGGAGCGCCTCGACGAGGTTCGCCATCGACAGGCCCTCGGGGAGGCAGAAGGCATTGCGCACGTCGGCGCAGCGCCGTCCGAGCACGGGCGTGTCTGCGGTGACGACGATCGCCCGATAGCCCGCGTCCTTGGCGCGGGCGACGAGGCGCGACGTGAACGCGCGGTCCTTGTGGACGTAGAGCTGGAACCACTTCGGAGCGTTCGGTGCCTCCGCGGCGACGTCCTCGAGCGAGGTCGTCGCGAGCGTGGACGCGCAGTAGATCGTGCCCACCGCGGCCGCCGCACGGGTGGTCGCGCGCTCGGCCTCGGGGTGGGCGAGGGCGTGATAGGCCGTCGGAGCGATGAGGATCGGGAAGGCGACGGGGGAGCCCAGCACGGTCGTGGCGATGCGTGGCTCGGCCACGTCGACGAGCGTCCGGTACCAGATCTCGTAGCGCGCGAACGCCTCGCGGTTGCGCCTCAGCGTGTGCTCCTCGTCGGCGCCCGAGCGGAAGTAGTCGTACGCCATCGACGAGAGCCGCGCGCGAGCGGTCGCCTCGTAGTCGTCGACGGTCACGAGCGGAGCGCTGGGGGCCGGGTTCATCGCGTCGCGGATCCAAGCACGGCGAAGCGCGGACGGCACCACGAAGTCGTCGGTGCGCGTACGGGCCGCGCCCGAGGTCGACCGTCACGGGCCGCGGGTGGGGCTCGCACCCGCACGGACCTCTGCGAGGATGGCGTCCACCGTCGCGGCGTCGAGGCCGAGCTCCTTCGCGACGTCGCGGAACATGCTCTCCTCCTCCGGGGCGAGCCCGTCGGCGTAGGCGACGCCGAGCGCTCCACGCAGCGCCGGAGCTCGCCGGGCCTGCGGCAGGCGATCGACGAGCGTCTTCACGTAGCGCTCGAGGCCGAGCTCGCTCATCTTCGAGATCTCGGCGTCGACCATCGCGCCGAGGGCGACGGCAGGGAACTCGTCGCCGAGCAGCGAGCCCAGCCTCGTGCTCAGGGCGCCGATCTCCTTGTCACTCACGTCACCATCGGCGACCGCGAGCAGCACGCAGAGGCCTATCTCGGCCCGTCGTGCCGGATCGTCGGCGGGGGAAGGCTCCACGCCGGCGAGGTTACCGAACGGCACGCACCTGTGACCAGAGCGCTTCCGTTGCCGCAGATTTTTCGTCGCCCGAGTCGACCTGCGCGAGTCATGCCGCCACAGTCGCGATCCGGCGACATGCCCGAGGCGTGCTCGCACGCGCGCAGCCGCCGTGGGACGCGAAGTCCTGCGGTCGCCCTCGCCGCGGCGCGCCCGTTGCACGTCGCCCCGACCGTTACCAACTTCGAGTCGAATGAAACGAGCTGCCACGATTGCGATCGCGGCCGTCGTGGGGCTCCACTGCGGCGGGTACGTCGAGCCTCCCATCGCTGGAGACGAGCCGGCCCTTCGGAGCGAGCCCACCTCCGACGACGAGCACGCCGCTTCGGTGCCCACCGTCGAGGGGGACGAGGGGGAGGCGCCGGCGTTCGCGCCGATGTTCGTCAATCGGACGAGCGGCATCGCCTCCCGAGCCCGAGGCGAGTCGGGCGAGACGTACGTGACGGGCGTCTTCACGGGGCGCATCCCCGCGGGCAGCGGGGTCCTCGAGAGCCGTGGCGGCAACGACGTGTTCCTCGCGCGCGTCGAGGAATCCGGCGACGTGGCGTGGGCGCTCGCCGTGGGCAGCGAGGGCGAGGAGAGTGGCCCCGAGGTGACCTTCCGAGAGGGGAAGGTCCGCCTGTTCGCGTTCACGACGGGGCAAGTGGACTGCGGGAACGGGCCGATCGGCACCACGTGGACCTCGCCGATGTTCTTCCTGTGCACCTTCTCCCCGCGCGGAGAGCTGATCAGCGGGGGCATCTTCCCGACGGGAAGTCCCTGATCGCGCGTCGTGTCCCAGGGTGAGCGTTGACGGCGCGTGTGCGCCGCCTTCAAGATCGGCCGTGCGGTCGTTCGCCGGCCGCCGAACCAGGGTGGTAGCGTGACGGGGGCGCTTGCGATGGTCGAACCGTGCAGCGCTTGATATCATTTGGAACGATTGTGTCGTTTCACCCCTTGTCCAAAGATCTCATGAACATCACGTTCGGTCGTCGGCTCCGGAGATTCGCCCGTTTCCCGCGCGCCGTCGCGCGCGGGCGCGTCGGAGCGTGCGGTCGAACCCTCCGTGGAGGCCGATGAGCACCTCGTACCGACCGCCCTCCGGGAGCTTGCGCCCTGCCGGCGGTCTCCTCTGTTCGAACATCGCCGAGGAGCGTTGTCGTACGTCGACGAAGCTCGTCGACGGCGAGATTCGGGTCGCCTTCTACGGAGAGGCGGAGACGCCGCTGCGCGACAAGATCCGGCAGCTCTTGGCGCAGATCGACGCCGAGGCGCTGCGTCTCGGCATCGAGCGCGTGTTCGTCGACTTCTGCAGCTTGGGGTTCATCAGCTCCACGTGCTTCAAGGCGTTCGTCACGTGGATCGATCACGTCAAGGATCACAAGCAGTACCGCGTCCGCTTCGCGTCGCAGGACGGCCAGACCTGGCACAGGCGCAGCCTCTCCGCCCTCCAGGCCTTCGCCCCCGATCTCGTCGCGATCGAAGTGCGTGAGGGCAGGCCGCCGGGCTTGCTCGACGTCGACGAGAGCGACATCGTCGCGACGAGCGATCAGGTCTTCGTCGTCCTCGACCGCGCGGGGCGATGCACGCGCGTCGTCGTCGGCGGCGCTGCCTTGCCGGCGCTCGACTTCCAGCGCTGGCAGGGGAAGCCCATCGCCGACTGCTTCGGCGATGCACGCCTCGAGCTGCTCCCGGCGATCGAGCAAGCCAGGATGTCGTCGCGGCCGCAGCGGGTCGACGTGGAGATCCCCGACGAGGACCCGACGGGCCGGACGCGGCTGCTCGAGGTCACGGTCGTCCCGCTCCCGACCGGCAGCGCGCTCGCGCTTCGCGACGTGACCGACAGCACGGAGGCCGCGAAGCTGGCCGCCCGCCTCGAGCACGACGAGATGCTCGACGCGCTCGGCATCCTCACCGGGAGCCTCGCGCACGACTTCAACAACCTCCTCGTCACGATCGCGAGCTTCGCCGAGCGCGCCGCGAGCGAGTCGTCGTCCGCGCAGGTCAAAGAGTATCTCGGCGCCATCCTCCGCTCGGTCCAGCGAGGGCGTGACCTCACGAGCAACCTCGCCAACTTCGCGAGGGGTGGGCAGCTCACCCTGCGCACGGTCGATCTCGTGCCTCTTCTCCACGAGATCGCGAGCACGCTCCGCGCGTTCCGCCCCGAGTGGGACATCACGGTGACGGCTCCTCCCGGAGGCGCGCGCGTCCGCGGCGACGCGAGCCAGCTCCACCGAGCGCTCCTCAACGTCGGCAAGAACGCGATCGAGGCGATGGGCCGTCGCGCCTCGGCGCGCATCGAGATCGCGCTGGAGACGCGTCACCTGACGGGCGCAAACGAAGGGTTCAACTTGCCGCCCGGCGCCTACGCGATCGTCCGCGTCCGGGACGAGGGCTGCGGGATCGACGAAGCGACGAAGGCGCGCATCTTCGAGCCCTTCTTCTCGGGCAGCCCCTTCGGCACCGGCAGCGGCCTCGGCCTCTTCGCGGTTCAGGGCGTCGCACGTGCGCACGGCGGCGCCGTCCACGTCACCTCCGCACCCGAGCGTGGCACCGAGGTCCTCATCGCGCTGCCTCTGCTCGAGGAGTCCCGCCTCGCGTCGGCCCCGCCTCCGATCCAGTCGTCGACGACCGGTCCGCCGCCGCCGAACCGCGCGCGCATGCTCGTCGTCGACGACGATCCGAACGTCGGCAAGTCCCTTCAGCTCCTGCTCGAGGCGCTCGGGCACGAGGTCGTCCTCGAGCGCAACCCGCAGGCGGCGCTCCAGCGCCTCGAGGCACCGGGGAGCTCGTTCGACCTCGTCCTCACGGACCTGACGATGCCCGATCTCGACGGCGTCGCATTCGCACGCGAGCTCACGCGTCTCGGGCACACGTCGCCCATCGTGCTCGTGAGCGGTCGCAACTCGTACCTCGAGCCGGAGTCGCTGGCGGACGTGAACATCGCGGCCGTCCTGCCGAAGCCGTTCACGCTCGGCGAGCTCGAGGGGACGGTCGCGCGCTTGCTGTCGGGGCGTTGATCGGCGCGGACGCCTTCAGGCGAAGTCCGCGCCGATGTTGTGCTCGACGCGCCGCGAGCCGACGATCGAGCGTACCAGCGGGCGGTGAGCCGCCCGGACGATCACCTCGTGGCGGTATCGCGTCGGGCGCGGAGCTCGGCGATGGCGACGCGCTGCTCCTCGGCGGTGAGGAGCTCGCGGACGGCGGGGAGGATGAGCCGTTCCTCGGCCTCGAGATGACGTTCGAGCTCGTCTTTCAGCTCGGCGGATACGCGCGCGAGCTCCGTACGACGCGTCGTCTGCCGCGGGTCGGCGCGAACGCTCGCGAGCAGGTCCAAGAAACCGCGGAGCGGTTCGGCATGGCGTACGTGCTCGTCGTGCATCCGATCGAGGGCCGCGTCGATGTCGGCGGAGCGGCCTCGCAGGCGCGGGAGGATGCTCTCCTCCTCGTCACGGACGTGGAGCGGGAAGGCTTCGACGAAGTAGCGTCGAGCGCGATCGCAAGCCTCGACGACCTCCGCGTCGGGAGCGTCGGACCGTTCGCCGATCGCAATCCCGAGCGCGATGAACTGACGGATGCGCGCGTGGCAGTCCTCGAGCATCCCGGCGAGGTCCTCGCTCCGTCGCTTGCGCCCGATCTGGTGCAGCATCGCCCCCCTGTTTGTGGGCCGGCGTGCGATTGCGTCAAGGTCGAGCGGGCGGCGGAGCCTCGGGGACGTTCCGCAGGAAGTCGGCCACCTCGGCGAAGCGCGCATCGAGGAAGCGGCGGAGGTCGCCTTCGATGCGGAGATCGTCCATCGCGCGCGTCATGCAGCGCAGCCACGCGTCGCGCATGCGCGTGTCGACCAGCACACGGGCGTGGCGCATGCGGAGGCGCGGGTGCCCGTGGACGGGCGAATAGCGCGGAGGGCCTCCGAGCCACTCGACGAGGAACGCCGAGAACCGCTCGCGCGCGCCGCGGCTCACCTTGCCGTGCTCGTCGAGCTCGTGCAGGCGGGCGAGCTCGGGCTCCTCGGCGTCCATGTGATCGTAGAAGCGCGCCGCGAGCTCGCGGACGCGGTCTTCGCCCCCGATGCGGTGGAAGGGCGTGTCGTCGGGAGACATCTTCGTCCTGATCTCCGGGCGGACGGAGCGTCCGCCCCCCGCAGCATAGCCGTTCGGGCGGGCGGCGCGGTGACGCGCCGACGGGTGCATGCGCGTCGCGCGGCCCGCGGTCGGATTGACGCTGCCGAGCGCGGCCTTACCGGAGAGCGACCTCCATGAACGACGAGGCGAGGGTCGAGGGCAAGCGTCCGCTGCTCGTCGCGCGCGGGTGGGTCCAGGTGACCGTGCTCGTGTTCCTCGTCGGCTTCTTCGTGCTGGGCCTCATGGGCTACCGCGTCTACACGGACGGCCCGCCGGTCCCGGAGGAGGTCGTGGACCCGAACGGGCAGGTCGTCTTCACGGGCGACGACGTCCGCGCGGGCCAGGCGGTGTTCTTGCGGAACGGGCTCATGTCCTACGGCTCGGTGTTCGGTCACGGCGCGTACCTCGGGCCGGACTTCACGGCCGACTACCTGCGGCGCGCCGCCGATCACGTGCTCGAACGGTACGGCGAAACACCGGCGGGAGCGGAGCGCACCGCCCGCGAGTTCAAGGAGAACCGCTACGACGCACGGACGGGACGGCTGTCGATCAGCGCCGCGCAGGCGAGCGCGTTCGAGAGCCTCTGCGACCACTACGGCGCGTTCTTCGGTGAGCCGACCACGCGGCACGGCCTGCGGCGGGCCGCGATCACCGACCGCGTGCAGATCCGGCAGCTCACCGCGTTCTTCGCGTGGACGGCGTGGGCGGCTTCGACCCTCAGGCCGGGCCGGCCGTACTCGTACACGAACAACTGGCCGCCCGAGCCCCGCGTCGGCAACCAGCCGACGGCGGCGATGCTCGTGTGGAGCATGCTTTCGCTCGTCGCGCTCCTCGGCGGCATCGGTCTTCTGTTCGCGGCGTACGGCAGGTGGAGCGACCGGCTCGGCTGGCGCGCCCGCGAACGGCAGCGGCTCGCGTTCCGCGAGGAGGTGGAGCTCACGCCCGCGCAGCGCGCGACGGCGTGGTTCTTCCTCGCGATGGCCGGCCTGTTCCTCGTCCAGACCCTCCTCGGCGGCGCCACCCAGCACTACCGCGCCGAGCTCACCGGCTTCTTCGGGCTCGATCTCGCGCGCGTCCTGCCGTTCAACCTCGCGCGTACCTGGCACCTGCAGCTCGCGATCTTCTGGGTCGCGACGTCGTATCTCGCCGCGGGCATCTTCATCGCGCCCCTCGTCGCGCGCCACGAGCCGCGTGGACAGCACGTGCTCGCCTTCGTGCTGCTCGGCGCGCTCGTCGTGGTCGTCGCCGGCAGCATGCTGGGCGAGCTCGCGGGCATCCACGGGTGGACGGAGAGCGCGTGGCTCGGCAACCAGGGGTTCGAGTACCTCGAGCTCGGCAGGCTCTGGCAGGCGCTGCTCGTGATCGGGCTCGGCTTCTGGGTCGCGATCCTCTACCGCGCGCTCGCGTCTCGGCTCCGCGGCGATCACGTGGGGAACATGCCGTGGCTGTTCTTCTTCTCGGCGCTCGCGATCCCCGCGTTCTACGCCGTGGGCCTGCTCGTGCGGCAGGACGCGAGCTTCACGGCGAACGACTTCTGGCGCTTCTGGGTCGTCCACCTCTGGGTGGAGGACTTCCTCGAGATCTTCACCACCGTCGTCGTCGCGTACATGTTCGTGCTCCTCGGCGTCGTCGCGGAGCGCGTCGCGATGGTCGTCGTGTACCTGCACGTGATCCTGTACTCGGTGGGCGGGGTCATCGGCACGATGCACCACGTGTACTTCTCGGGCGCGCCCGTGGAGCACATGGCGCTCGGCGCGTTCTTCTCCGCCGCCGAGGTGCTTCCGCTGACGTTCCTCACGGTCGAGGCGTGGTCGTTCTTGCGCCTCGGCGCGGTGAAGAACGGAGTGCGCGGGCCGTTCCTCCACCGTTGGGCGGTGATGAGCCTCGTCGCGGTGGGCTTCTGGAACTTCCTCGGCGCCGGTGTCTTCGGCTTCCTCATCAACCTGCCCATCGTCAGCTACTACGAGATCGGGACCGCGCTCACGTCGAACCACGGGCACGCGTCCATGATGGGCGTCTACGGCATGCTCGCCGTCGGCCTCGCGCTCTTCGCGCTCCGCTACCTCGTACGGCGAGACCAATGGTCGGACCGCCTCGCTGCGCTCGTCTTCTGGTCGCTCAACGTCGGCCTCGCGTGGATGGTCTTCGCGACGCTCTTCCCGCTCGGTCTGCTCCAGCTCTACGCGGCCGTCCAGGAAGGCTACGTGGAGGCGCGCGCGCTCGCGTCCTCGCCGAGCGAGCTGCGCACGCTGGTGGAGTGGCTCCGGCTCCCGGGCGACGCCGTCTTCATCGCAGGCGGGGCGGTGCCGCTCCTCTTGCTCGCGTATCGTGCGGTGCGCCGTCCGTCGGCGCTCACGAGCCGCGATCTCCCCGCCGTCCTCTTCACCGAGCCGGAGCCCGGCGCCGCGTCGGGGCCGGACGAAGCGCCGAGCTCGGCCGAGCCGCCCACGTCGACGTCACGCCCATGAGCAACGTCCCGCTGCTCGCCGCCGTATACGTCCTCGTCCTCTCGCTCGCCGCCGTCCTTCTCGTGCGGCTCTCTCGGCGACGTCCGTCGGGGGAGTGGCCGTACGACGAGATCCCGGATCTCTACGCAGGCTTCGCTTACACGCTCCTCGTCCTCTCCGGTCTCGTCCTCGTCGTCGTGGCGGTCCGGCACGGAACGGAGCGGCTCGCGCCCGTGTACTTGGGCGCGGCCGCGGCCGTCCTCGTCGCGGTGGCTGCGCGAGCTCGGAGGAGGTGAGGGGCTCGGCGCTTCTCCACGCTACGCTCCCCGCGCCTCCTCTCGCGAGCGCGTTCGGAGCAGCGCTTCGTCGCGCGAGGCTCCGTGGTCATCGCGTACGACGTGTTGGAGCGTCTTTGGCGTACCTCGGCGGGCCGTGTTCGCGATAATGTCGCGCGATCATTGGCCTCGGAGGATTCGATGGTCGCCACGTGCAAGCGCATCGCCGAGTCGGCTTGGTTCCAGCAATTCATCACTGCCGTCATCCTCTTCGCCGGAATCCTCGTGGGCGCGGAGACGTATCCGACGTTCCATGAGCAGTACGCCGGGTTGATGCACGTGCTCGACCGGATCGTGCTCGGCATCTTCACTCTGGAGATCGTGGTCAAGATGGTGGCGCAGGGGAGCAAGCCTTGGCGCTACTTCCGCGATCCGTGGAACGTCTTCGACTTCGTGGTCGTGACCGCGTCGTTCCTCCCGCTCGGCGCCGGGCAGATGATCGTCGTCCTCCGGCTCGTCCGCCTCCTGCGCGTCCTCCGGCTCGTGCGCGCGCTGCCGAAGCTCCAGATCCTCGTCGCCGCGCTGCTCAAGAGCATCCCGAGCATGGGATACGTCTCCCTCCTGCTCTTGCTGCTCTTCTACGTGTACGGCGTCGCAGCCGTCTTCCTCTTCGCCCACAACGATCCGATCCACTTCGGCGACCTGCAGACCTCGCTCCTCACGCTGTTCCGCGTGGTCACGCTCGAGGACTGGACCGATGTCATGTACACGCAGATGTGGGGCTGCGCGAAGTACGGCTACGAGAGCAACCCCGAGCTCTGTACGAATTCGACGGCGTACCCGCTCGGCAGCCCGATCTTCTTCGTCTCGTTCGTGCTCCTCGGCACGATGATCATCCTGAACCTGTTCATCGGCGTCATCATGCACGGCATGAGCGAGGCCCACGCCGAAGCCGAGCGGGAGCGCAAGGAGGCGGAGCGCGCGGCGCGAGGCGAGGGCGCTCCGAAGCTCGACGAGGAGCTCGCCGAGCTCGCGGAGATGGTGGCGAACCTCCAGAAGGCGCTCGCGCAGGCGCAACGCCGCGCCCGCGCCCTGCGTGAGGCCGAGCAGCCGAGCGGGCGCGAAGCGCGCGCGTCGGCCGCCGAGTGAGCTCCCGACGGACTGCGGGAGGGGACGAAACGAAGGTGGCTAAAGACCGCTCGTCGGAGGATCGGGAACGGGAACGGGAGAAACCCGCTGAGGACCGAGGACTGAGGACTGAGGACTGACAACCCGAGGCCCGAGGCCTCAATCTTTCCGCATCACGACCCCGCGCGCCGTCTCCGCGAAGACGTAATCCGGCAGATCCTCGATGGCCGCATTGAGCTGCCAGTCGCCGGAGAACAGGACGACCGGGCGGCCGCGGACGTCGACGACGACGAGGCCCGGTCGCGCGCGGGTGAGGGCCTGGAGATCGACCGGGGCGCCGTCCTTGCGCGAGATCCACCGGGCGTGCATCACGTTGATGCCCTCGTAGCGGACGTCGACGTCGTACTCCGTCTTGAGGCGGTGCTTGACGACCTCGAGCTGGAGCTGGCCGACGGCGCCGAGGACGATGTCGCCCGCACGCGCGTCCGGCGGACGGTAGAGCTGGATCGTGCCCTCCTGCGCGAGCTGCTCGATGCCCTTCTGGAGCTGCTTGCGGCGCATCGGATCGGTCATCACGAGGCGCGCGAAGTGCTCGGGAGCGAAGCTAGGGATCTCCTCGAACGTGAAGTCGGGGCCGTCGGTGAGGGTGTCGCCGATCTCGAAGAACCCCGGGTCGTAGACGCCGAGGACGTCGCCGGCGAAGGCCTCCTCGACGATGTTGCGCTCCTGGGCCACGAACTGCGTCGGGTTCGCGAGGCGGATCTCGCGCTTGGTCCGGACGTGGCGAACCTTCATGCCGCGCTCGAAGCGGCCCGAGCAGACGCGCACGAAGGCGACGCGGTCGCGGTGGGCGCGATCCATGTTCGACTGGATCTTGAAGATGAAGCCCGAAAAGTGCGCGTCGGTCGCCTGGATGGTCCCGGCGCTCGTCGTGCGCGGGGGTGGAGCGGGCATCAGCTTGCAGAACGTGTCGAGGAACGCCTCGAGGCCGAAGTTGTTGATCGCGCTCCCGAAGAACATCGGCGAGACCTCGCCGCGCTCGAAGCGCTCGGCGTCGAAGGCGTCGCCGGCGGCCTCGAGCAGCTCGGCCTCGTCGCGGAGCTGCTTGTAGCCCGCGGCGTCGAGCTCCCTCTCGAGCAGCGGGTCGTCGAGGCCCGTCACGTTGACCGGCGGCTTCTCGGCTCCCGCCGCCGCGCTCGACGTGGCGTCGGCGGCGTCGAACAGGTACACGCGCTTGTCGACGCGGTGGTAGACGCCGCGGAACGTGCCGCCCCGGAAGATGGGCCACGTGATCGGAAACACGCCGATGCCGAGGACGCTCTCGACCTCCCCGATGAGCTCGAAGGCGTCGCGGCCAGGGCGATCCATCTTGTTCACGAACGTGAAGATCGGGATCTGCCGCTGCTTGCAGACTCGGAACAGCTTCTTCGTCTGCGCCTCGACGCCCTTCGCGCAGTCGAGGAGCATGACGGCGCCGTCGACCGCGTGCAGCGTGCGATACGTGTCCTCGCTGAAATCGGCGTGGCCCGGCGTGTCGAGCAGGTTCATCTGCAGCCCGCGATAGGGGAACTGCAGGACGCTCGTCGTGATCGAGATGCCGCGCTCGCGCTCCATCTCCATCCAGTCGCTGACGGCGGCCGCGCGACCACGCTTGGCCTTGACCGCGCCGGCGAGCTGGATGACGCCGCCGTAGAGCAGGAGCTTCTCGGTGAGCGTCGTCTTTCCCGCGTCGGGGTGGGAGATGATGGCGAACGTCTTGCGACGGTTCACCTCGTGGATACGCCGCGCCTCGACGGGATCGTGCGTCACGTGCGTGCAGGCCCTTCCTCGGAGACCGTGCTCTCCGGTGCCTTCGACTGCGCCTCGTCGCCCTGCTGCGCGGCGGAGCGGCCTTCACCGGCGCCGTCGGAATTCTTCGGCGCGCCGGCGGAAGGAGCGATGCCCTGCTGCCTCTCCTTCATCTTGCGCGCGAGCACCTTCGGGTTCCGCGTCGAGCCCAGCGACTGCCGGCAGATCTGACAGCGGTAAACCACGTGATCGGGCTTCGGCGTGATGCCGAACATGCTCAGCAGTATCCACCCCCAGAGCGTGTATTCCGGCTCTTCCACGACCATGTCGTGGCTCTTCGTGTAGCCGCATCTGCAAGTCCGCTCGGGACGGTCGACCATGGGGCCACCATATAGATGCACGGACGCCGCAGGCCAAGGCCCGTGCTGTGGCTCGGGGTACGCAGCTCCGGCAGAGCCCGACGGCCGCGGGCGCACCCTCTCTCTTTTCTCTGGAGCCCGGAGCCTGGAGCCTGGAGCCTGATCCCATGCGGACCATCATCGTAGGTGCGGGATCCGCGGGGGCCGTCGTCGCGGCGCGGCTCTCGGAGGACGCGCGGCACGACGTCGTGCTCCTCGAGGCGGGGCCCGACTATCCGCTCGCCTCCGAGGAGCCCGAGACGCTTCCGGCCGACCTGCGCGACGGTCGGAAGAACGCGATGTACAGCCACGACTGGGGGCTCTGGTACCGCGCGACGGAGCACCGGTTCTTCAGCTTCTTGCCGATGCACTTCCCGCGTGGGCGCGTCGTCGGCGGCTCGTCCGCGGTCAACACGTGCATCGCCCTGCGAGGGCAGCCCTTCGATTACGACGAGTGGGCGAGCCTCGGCCTTCCCGAGTGGTCGTGGGAGCGATGCCTGCCCGCGTTCAAGCGGCTCGAGAACGATCTCGATTTCGACAACGAGTGGCACGGCAAGGACGGGCCGCTGCCGATCCGGCGCCACAAGCCCGACGAGCTCGTTCCATGGCAGGCCGCGTTCCTCGAGGCGTGCCGCGAGGTCGGCTTCTCGGCGTGCGACGACACGAACGATCCGACGAAGACGGGCGCAGGGCCGCACGCGATGAACAAGATCGACGGCCAGCGCATCAGCGCGGCGCGCGCGTGGCTGACCCAGAAGGTGCGCTCGCGCCCGAACCTCACGATCGTCCCGCACGCCCTCGTCCGCCGCGTCCGCATCTTCGCCGGCCGTGTGCAGGGGGTCGAAGTGGAGCGCTTCGGCGCTGTCCGCGAGATGCGTTGCGATCGCGTCGTCCTCGCGGCGGGCGCCATCGCGACGCCCGGGATCCTCCTGCGGAGCGGGATCGGGCCTGCGAGCGAGCTCGCGCGCCTCGGCGTGGAGGTCGTCCGCGATGCCCCGGGCGTCGGCGCGCGGCTGCTCGATCATCCCGGGCTCGCGATCTTCTTCCTGCCGCGACGGAGAGGGATGTCTCGGCTCGATCATCCGCTCGTCCAGACGGTGTGCCGTTACACGTCGAAGGACAGCGCGTGCCCCGACGACATGCAGCTCCAGCCGGGATCGTGGGTGCCGCTGCCGCGTCTGCCGGTGCCCGGCGTGACGATCGCGACGTGCATCGGCAAGCCGGTCGGTCACGGCCGCCTCCGCTTCGAGTCCGCGCGAGCCGACGCGCGACCGATCATCGAGACGTGCTTCCTCTCCGACGAGCGCGACCGCGCGCGCGCCCGCGAGGCGCTCGCCTGGATCGGCGCGCTCTCGCGCACGAAGGCCATCCGCGAGCTCGCCCGGCCGGTGTACCCGTCGCGCGCGCCGTTCGACGACGAGGGCGCGTTCCGCGGGCCGCTCGAGCAGATCACGGGCTCGGGTTACCACCCGTGCGGGACCGCGCCGATGGGCCCCGCGCGCGATCCGCTCGCGGTCGCCGACGGGCGTGGCCGCGTCTACGGCGTGCACGGCCTCTACATCGCGGACGCGAGCTTGATGCCGACGATACCGTCGTCGAACACGAACCTGCCCACGCTCATGATCGGCGAACGCATGGGCGAGTGGCTGCGCGAGATCTGACGTCGAGCCCATGCGCTCGGGGCGCGGCACGCTTGCTGCTCCGTCCAGCACGGAGGCGATGGCAATGGGCGACGAAGATCTCATCCGGGTCACGCGGGACGACGTCGAGCGCGCGCTGGCGGACGGCTCCGCGCAGGTCATCAACGTCCTCGAGCCGCCGCCGGTCGGCCGTCTGCGGTTGATCCCGGGCTCGAAGAACGTCCCGCTCTCGGAGCTCGATGCGCGCGCGGCCGAGCTCGATCGCACGCGTCCGGTCATCGCGTACTGCGCGAACCTCGAGTGCGATGCGTCCAAGCGGGCGGCGCGCTTCCTCCGCGATCGCGGCTACGACGTTCGCGTCTACGAGGGCGGCATCCAGGAGTGGATCGAGGCCGGCCGTCCGACCGAGGTCGCGGCGTAGGTCTCACGCTCCTCGTTCGAGGAGCTTCAGGAGCGCGGCCTCGTCCAGCGTCGGCGTGCCGAGCTTCTTGGCGGCGTCGAGCTTCGAGCCGGGCCGCTCGCCGACGACGAGGTAGTCGGTGTTGCGCGACACGCTCGAGGCGACGCGTCCGCCGAGCGCTTCGATGCGCTCCTTGGCCTCTTCGCGGGAGAGCGTCTCGAGCGTGCCGGTGATCACGAACGTCTTGCCTGCGAGAGGACCGGCGCTTCGCCGCTCGGCCGTCGTGCGGACGCCGGCGCGACGGAGCTTGTCGAGGAGCCGCTTCGTCTCCGGTCGATCGAAGAACTCTCGGACGGCGCGTGCGACGACGGGACCGACGCCGTGCACCGCCGCGATCTCGCTCTCCGGCGCTCGCACGATCGCGTCGAGCGAGCCGAACGCGTCCGCGAGCAGCCGCGCCGCGTTCTCGCCGACGTGGCGGATGCCCAACCCGACGAGCAGACGGTCGAGCGGGCGGTCCTTCGCCTCCTCGATGGCCTCGAGGAGGTTCCGCGTCGCGACGGGACCGAAGCCGGGCAGGCGCGACACGTCGCTCGCACGCAAGAAGAAGAGATCACCCGGGTCCTCGACGAGCCCCGCCTCGATGAGGGCTTCGCACGTGCGCTCGCCGAGGCCGCGGATGTCCAGCGCCGCCCGCGATCCGAAGTGCACGAGCCTCGCGAGGAGCTGCGCGGGGCAGGCGAGGTTCGTGCAGCGGAGCGTGACCTCTCCGTCGAGGCGCACGGCGGGGCCATGACACGCCGGACACTTGCGCGGCATGTGGAAGCGGCGCTCGGCGCCGGTCCGCAGGCTCGGCACGGGCGCGACCACCTCTGGGATGACCTCTCCCGCTCGCCGGACGACGACCGTGTCGCCGATTCGCAGATCCTTGCGCGCGATCTCGTCCTCGTTGTGGAGGGTCGCGAGCGAGATCGTGACGCCGCCGATGCGCACCGGCTCGAGGATCGCGAACGGCGTGAGCGCACCCGTCCGTCCGACGCTCACCTGGATGTCTTTGAGCTTCGTCGTCCGCTCCTCGGACGGGAACTTGTACGCGATGGCCCATCGCGGCGCCTTCGACGTCGAGCCGAGCTTCGCTTGCGCGTCGTAAGCGTCGACCTTCACGACGGCGCCGTCGACCTCGAGCTCGAGATCGTGGCGGCGGGCTTCGAGGTCGCGCACGTACGCCTCGATCTGCTTCGCGCCTTCGCAGCGCCGCGCCTCGCGGGGGACGTTGAGGCCGAGCGAGCGGAACAGCTCGAGCGTCTCCCAGTGCGTGCGCGGCACGTCCCCGGACATGCGGATGAGGCCGTGGAAGAGGATGTCGAGCGGACGCGACGCGGTGACGCGCGGGTCCTTCTGGCGGAGCGTCCCTGCCGCGGCGTTGCGGGCGTTGGCGAAGAGCGGCTTGCCGGCCCGCCCGAGCTCCTCGTTGAGCTGTTCGAACGCCCGAACCGGAAGGAAGACCTCGCCTCGTGCCTCGAGCCACGCGGGCGCGTGGCCGCGCAGCCGCGCCGGCAGCGATCGGATCGTGCGTACGTTGGCGGTGACGTCCTCGCCCACGCGTCCGTCGCCGCGGGTCGCGCCTCGGACGAGCCGGCCGTGCTCGTAGAGGATGGCGATCGACACGCCGTCGATCTTCGGCTCGCACACGACGGGGACCGAGCCCGTCCCGAGCTGCCGCTCGACGCGGGCGAGCCATGCCTCGAGCTCGACCCGATCGAAGGCGTTGTCGAGCGAGAGGAGAGGCGCGGAGTGCCGGACCGGCGCGAAGAGCGCCGACGGTCGCTCGCCGACCCGCTGCGTCGGCGAGTCGGGCGTGACGAGCTGCGGGAACCTTCGCTCGAGCTCCTGGAGCTCGCGCACGAGCTCGTCGTACTCGGCGTCGGATATCTCGGGTGCCGCGAGCACGTAGTAGCAGTAGTCGTGGTGCTCGATCTGGGCGCGCAGCTCCTCGACCCGCAGCCGCGCCCGCGCGAGCTCCGCCTCGCCATGCGCGCTCGGGATCGGCGACGTCGTGCCGGCCATGCCTGCGGCTCGGGCACGCGGCGTGCCCGACCGGTCCGAGCTGCGCCCGAGGTAGGGCAGGCTGCGCTTCGGCGACCGACGCCGGCAAGGCAGGCGAAGCAGGTGCGGCGCGCGAGCCTCGCGCGAAGCGGTCGGGGCTTGGCGCAAGTGCCCGACTCTGCGACGGTTGTCGGCCGTTCGCAGCGTCCACGCATTTTCTTTGTCACCAGCGTGCGGGCGTTCGCGTTGGCCCTCTGAAAGGGGTTGCCAACGATGATGCTCGACTCACACGCTTCCGACCGCCGCTCACCTTCGCGCATGAGTTCTCCGCCCACGGACATCGAGGAGCACGCCGGCGCGGCCGGCGCCGAGCTCGTCACGTCGGACGGGAAGGCGCTGCCGCTCGTCTCCGCGAGCTTGCGTGTGGTGGCCTCGGGCGGGATCGCGCGCGCCGTGCTCGAGCAGACGTTCGAGAACACGCAAGACGAGACGATCCACGTCACCTACAAGATGCCGCTGCCCGCCGACGGCGCGGTCAGCGGGTACGAGTTCACGATCGGACAGCGCACGATCCGCGGGCGCGTCGAGCCGAAGGCGGCGGCGAGGGAACGGTTCGAGCGAGCGATCGTCGAGGGGCGCACGGCCGCGCTCCTCGAGCAAGAGCGGGCGGACATCTTCACGCAGCGCATCGGCAACGTCCCCGCCGGCGAGAGGATCGTCGCGCGCGTGACCGTCGACCAGCGGCTCGCTTGGCTGCCGGAGGGCGAGTGGGAGCTCCGGTTCCCGACGGTGATCGGACCGCGGTACGTCTCCACCGACGACAGCCCCGAGGACGCGAAGGCCGTCCGCATCCAAGTCGCGAACCCCGGGACGATCGGCGCGAGGATCCACCTCGAGATCGAGGTCCGCGACGAGCTCGCGCCGGGGCGGCAAGTCGAGTCGCCGTCGCACGCCATCGAGAAGCGAGGGGAGGACGGGCGGATCGTGCTCGCCGCGCCCGAAGGAGCGAGGCTCGATCGTGACATCGTCGTGCGTTGGGCCGTCGCGAAGCCGGAGATCGGCGCGTCGCTCGCGATCGCGCGCCCGCCGGCCAAAGAGCCGCACGCGCACGTCGCGTACGGGCTCTTGACGATCGTGCCGCCGACGCCGGAGTCGGACGTGCGAGCGATCCCGCGCGACCTCATCGTGCTGCTCGACACGAGCGGCTCGATGAACGGAGGCCCGCTCGCGCAGGCGAAGCGTGTCGTCTCGCTGCTCGTGAGCTCGCTCGGCGAAGAGGACCGCCTCGAGATGATCGAGTTCTCTTGGTCGCCGCGCCGCTGGCAGCGCGATCCGGCTCCGGCCACCGCGGCGACGAAGGAGCGCGCGCTCGCCTGGATCGCCAGCCGCAAGGCGGAGGGCGGGACGGAGATGTACACCGCCATCGTCGAGGCGCTCGAGGCCCTCCGTCCGAACGCGCAGCGGCAGGTCGTGCTCGTGACGGACGGCTACATCGGCGGCGAGCATCGGATCGTCGAGCTGCTCCACGAGCGGCTCCCCAAGGGCTGCCGCTTGCACGTGGTCGGCGTCGGCGCCGCCGTGAACCGTTCGCTCGCGACGTCGCTGTCTCGCGCCGGGCGCGGCGCGGAGATCCTCGTCGGGCTCGACGAGGACGCCGAGCGCGGGGCGAAGCGGCTCTTGGATCGAACCGCGCGCCCCGTCCTCACGGACGTCGTGATCCAAGGTGACGCGGTCATCGAGGTGGCGCCCGAGCACGTCCCCGACGTCTTCGCAGGCGCGCCCGTCGTCGCGGCCGTCAAGCTCTCCGCCGCAGGCGGCGAGATGATCGTCCGCGGCAACCTCGCCGGCGGCGCGGTCTGGGAGCGGCGCCTGCGCGTGCCCGCCACCGAGCACGGGCAGGGCGACCCGTCGATCGTGTCGCTCTTCGGCCGTGAGCACGTCGCCGATCTCGAGATGCGGTGGACCATCGGCCGCGAGGCGCAGGTGATCGACCGCGACATCGAGCGCACGGGCGTCGTCTTCCAGATCGCGACGCGCATGACGTCCTGGGTGGCGGTCGACGAGGTGCGCAGCGTCGATCCGTCGAAGGGCGCACGAGAGGTCGTGCAGCCCCAGGAGCTGCCCCATGGCACGTCGATGGGGAGCTTCGGTCTCGACCCGGCCCGGGGCGGCTCGGTGATGACGCGCGCAGGGATGGTCTCGCCTCTCGGGTTCGCGATGCTTCCGGCCGGCGTGATGGGGGCGGCTCCGCCTCCGGCCGCGGGGGAGGCTCTCATGGCAGAAGCCGAGGAGCCCTTGGCCGAGCTGGCGCCGGAGCCGCTCGAGCTCGCTCGGTACGCGATCGAGCCCGTCTCGCCGGCGGCGAAGCCGAGTCGTCCCGCGCTCGCGAGCGGGAAGCGCCGATCCCCGTGGCTCCTGTTGGTCGTCGTGCTCTTGCTGATCCTCGCGGTCGCGGGCATCGTCTGGCGACTCTTCCTGCGGTGACGAGCATGGACCTCGACGTCCACCTGCCGGCCATCCTCGAGCGCGATACCCACGCATTCGGCCAGTGGATGGCCGGCGCGGAGGGACCGATCCGCGAGAGCCTGCGGTCGTTCGCGCGCGTGGTGGACGTCGAGGCCGTCCTCCAGGAGGCGCTCTTGCGCGTCTGGCAGGTGGCGCCTCATTTCGTCCCCGACGGAGCCCCGAACGGGCTCTTGCGGCTCGGCGTGCGCATCGCGCGCAACCTCGCCGTCAGCGAGGTCCGCCGGACACGCGCGAAGCCGGCGTCGGACGACGAGCTCGCGGCGCTCGGCGGCGAGGAGCCCGCGGTGGAGCCGGAGCCGCCCGATCCGATGCTCCGTCGCGTGCTCGCGAAGTGCTTCGAGCTCCTGCCCGATCAGCCGAAGCGCGTCCTGTCGTTTCGACTGCTGCGGGCCGGCGAGGCCGACGGCGTGATCGCCGAGTCGATCGGCATGAGGCTCAACACGTTCCTCCAGAACTTCGGCAGGGCGCGCCGGATGCTCGGTGAGTGTCTGCGGAAGAACGGCGTCACGGTCGAGGAGGGCCTCGTCGCATGAGCGAGCCGCGCGACGACGAAGACGCTCTCGTCGAGGAGGTCGCGGGCGCGTACCGGCCGCGGCCGCGCGAGGAGCTGCGTTATCACCCCGCATGGCACGACCTCGGACCGGAAGGCCGTGTTCGCGCGTTCGAACGGGCGCGTGCGCTGCGCAAGATCGAGGCGGCGCTGGATCCGGACGGCCTCTCGACGACCGCGCGCGCGGTGCTCGCCCGGATCCAAGGGCGCTGAGCACGGCGTCGTGTACTCTTCGTCCCGGTGCTGGAGCGACGGTTCTGGTGCGTGGCGCTCGCGACGTACGTGACGGCTGCGGTCGGCGCCTTCGCGTGCCGGACGAGGGCCGTCTCGCGCGCCGAATCTCCTCCGGCGACCGGCGACGCCGCCGCGACGCCGGCGGCGCCGAGCGCGACGGCCGCGGCGGACGCCGAGGCGACCGCATCGATCGGGGGAGCCGAAGACGCCGGCGCCGTGCCGCGCGGGCTCGCGTGCCTGATCGAACACTACGGTGGTCGCGCCGTCGTCGACGCCGCCGGTGCGTGGTCGCTCGAGCTACCGGACGGGGCCGTCGTCCCGTGGGACGACGGCCGCTCGAAGACCACGGCCGAGAGGATCGCGTCGCCCGACCTCGAGGACATGCTCGCGCTGCGCTACCCGAGGGGGGCAATCGCACCGGTCACGGACGTAGAGCACGATCCAGGGCGCGTGCGCGTCGAGGCGCTGTTCCGCGCGACCTACGGGGCCGACGCGCGCGCGGTCGCGCGTTCTCTCGTCGACGTGAAGCTGGCCGGGCACGTCGTGCGTTTCCACGAGCGCGCGGCGCCTGCGCTCTCGCGCGTGGCGGCGAGGATCGACGCCCTGTTGCGCGCGGATCCGTCGTTGCGGCGGTACTTTCGCGAGCTCGGCGGGACCTTCCATCCGCGCAACATCGCGGGGACGAACCGCTCGAGCGCGCACGCGTGGGGGATCGCGATCGACATCGACACGTCGATGTCCGACTACTGGCGCAACGCCCGAGGCGAGATCGTCTGGAGGAACCGCATCCCGGCCGCGATCGTGGAGGCGTTCGAGGCCGAAGGCTTCGTATGGGGCGGGCGCTGGTTCCACTACGACACGATGCACTTCGAGTGGCGACCGGAGCTCTTCGACGAGCGGTGCGTGTCTCCATAGCGGGCCGTGGCCTGGATCCTCGGCACACCACCAACGAGGGGTACCTCCCGCGCCGACCCCTCGGATGATCGTAGGTTTGCGCGCGATCCAGGCGCTCGAGGATTGGAACGACTCCTGCTGGGCGTGTGAGCGTGTCCTACATGGCGAAGTCTCTCGGCCGTGCGTGGTCCGGTCATCCAGAGGACCATCACGCGCGGCGACCGTACGACCGAAGCCGCTACCGCTCGATGCCGGCGGATCGCCCGCCGATCGTGACCGGAGGGGAGACGTTCCGGGTCTACACCCCGAACGAGCTCCGGTACGTGCAGCTCCGGCCCTCGTACCGCCCCGTCCCGCAGCGCGGCTTCGTCGAAGAGGTGAAGGAGGCGATCGCGCAGGCGAAGGCGATGGGGCCGCGCAAGCTCCTCGTGTGGACGGCGGTCGCGATCGCGACGACCCTCGGGCTCTTCGCCCTCCTCCTCGTGATCGCGAACCTCACCGACGACACGCTCGTCACGAAGAAGGAACGGATCGCGATCACCGACGAGGAAGCGCCGCTCGCAAACGGAGCCATGGCTGCGCGCCTCGAACCGATGTCGTCGACGCCGTCCTCGGCGCCGGACCCGGTCGTGGAGGCGCAGCCGACGGACTTCGAGATCCCCGACGACTTCGTCCCGCCTCCGCGCACGGCCGCGAAGCCGAAGACGGCCCCGAGGCAGGGCAAGAGCGTCGGCGGGCAGCGGCTCCGGTTCTGATGGAGGGGCTCAGGGAAGCGTGAAGTCGGCGTAGATCGCCTTGTGATCGCTCCCGGCGAAGCCGCGGTTCCCTTCGCCGACCGCCTTCCCGCTGCTCGGGATGTAGGCCGTGGCACGCGCGGCCGTCGTGAAGATGTGATCGATCGCCTGGAGCTCGCCGCCGAAGCGGTAGGTGCCCTGCTCCGCGGGCGGGAGCTCCGCGAGCACGCGCACGAGCGCGCCGTCCTTCTCCATCGCCTCGAGCGGCTCGGAGCCCGGCACGTCGTTCAGGTCGCCGCCGAGGAGCACGAGGGCGCCCGTGTTGGCGAGGCCCGCGGCGACCATGAGCTCGTGCGTCTTCTGCGCCTCGGCGAGGCGACGTCCCGGGTCGTCGTTCGACTTCGAGCGGAAGTGCGCGGCGAAGACGATGACGGTGCTGTCACCGATGGTCAGATGCACCTCGGGCAGCTCGCGCGTGAAGATCGTCTCGGAGCCGTCGGGCCGGACGAGCGGCGCGGTCTCCTTGCGGTGCGTCCTGACCTCGTCCAGCTTCCCGCGGGCGAGCACGGCGACGTCGATGCTGCCGGGAGTGCCGGTCTCGGCGACGTACGCCACCGGGTACTCCGCGCCCGACTCCTTCAGCTTCGCCTGGAGCGCGTCGAGGCAGCCCTGGTTCTCCACCTCCGCCAGCGTGATGACGTCGGCCTCGAGACGCGCGAGGCCTTTCGCGAGCTCGGCCGTCCGGTCTTCGAACTCGCGCTCCGTCACTACTTCCTCGAATCCGCCCGGCTCGCACTCTCCCGAGTCGCACGTCGTGTCGAAGTACCGGCGCACGTTGAGATGTGCGAGGCGGAGGATGCCCGGGCGCCTCGTCGTCGTCGGATCACCCCAGCCGTCGCTCGAAGACGATCCGGCGTCTCGCGACGGCGACGGGCTCGGCGCGGGGGTCGGGGTGGTGACTGTCTGGTCCCCACAGGAGGCGAGACAGACGATCAGCGCCGCGAGGGTCGATGCTCTCCACACGACTCCAGAGTAAGCGCTTTCGCGAGCGCGCCGAAGCACTTCGGCCTTACGCTTCTCCGAGGATGAGCGAGGGGCAGGGCGGCAAACCCTACGGGTCGATCGGTCTCGTTCGACCGAAGGTCTCGCTGCTCCTCGCGGGCATCGGCTCTCTGGCCCTCGCTCCGGTCGTGATCGCGAGCGCGCTCACGCTGGGGTTCTACCCGCTGCTCGTACACATCGTGACGGTCGGAGTCATCGGGGCCGTGACCCTCCGGCGCGCCTTCTTGTCGACGAACGGCGCGAAGGTCGTCCGCGATCGGCTCACGATCGGCGCCAACGAGATCCGCTTCGGCGGGCGCTTGCTCGCGCGGCGCGCCGACATCGTGCAAGGCTTCCTCGTGCCCGTCGAGAACGGGCTCCTCGTCCGCCTCGAACGCAGGGGCATGAGGCCGCCGATCTTCCTCTCCGTGCGGGACGAGGAAACCGGGCTCGCGCTCCTGCGTGAGCTCGGGCTCGACGCCGAGCACGTGACCGCCGAGATGCGCATCGCGAGCGCGCTGCACGCCATGAGCCTGAGAGCGCAGGCCTGGTTCGTGGCCTTGCCCTTCTTCGCGTCCTTCCTCGCGACGGCGACGGTGATCCCCCTCTTGGGGAGCGCCGCGCCGTACGTCACGGTGGGGCTGCTCCTTGTGCTCGTGGCCTACTCGCTCGGCCTCGCGCTCGCGCCCACGACCGTGCGGATCGGCACCGACGGGATCCTCACGCGCTGGCTCGGCCGGCGCCGGTTCATCCCGTTCACGCAGATCACGTCGACGGGCGTGTACGAGGAGACGGTCGCCTCGAAGCAGTGGCACGGGGTCCGGCTCGTCCTCCGTGGCGGCGAGCTCGTCAAGCTTCCGGCGGGCCAAACGGAAATCGGCGCGGCCGAGGCGAGGCGCTTGTGGCGAAGGATCGAGGATGCCCGTGCGGCCCGCGCGGCAGGCGCGCGAGCGGTCGACGTGCTCGCCCGCGGACAGCGGTCGTTCGTCGAATGGGTCCGCGACCTGCGCCGGATGGGGGCAGGAGCGCAGGGCCATCGGACGGCCGCCGTGCCCACCGACATCCTCCTGCGCGTCGTCGAGGACGGCGCCGCGTCCGCCGTCGATCGCGCGAGCGCCGCCGTGGCCGTCCTGGCCGCTGCCGACCCCGAAGCGAAGCGGCGCGTGCGCGTCGCGGCCGACACGACGGCCTCACCGAAGCTGAGGGTGGCCCTCACGCGCATCGCGGAGTCGAGCGGTACGGACGACGATGCGGAGGTCGCGGCCGCGCTCGAGCAGCTCGGAGACGAGCGGAAGAAGGCCGTGCGCTGACGGCCCGCGTCGTCTTCACGCGGTCGCGGAACGCGCGCGTCGCCTGCGCACGGCCGCGCCCGCGGCGACGGCGAGCGCCGTCGTCCACGCGAGGCTTCCGGTGCGCGACCCCACGGGCGCGGCGGTGCAGCCGTCTTCCTCCGGTTTCGTCTCGAGGATGGGGCTGGCGCCGGCCTTCTCGAAGCCCCGCATGACGAGGTCGCGGAACGACGAGACCTTCGTCCCGACGTTGTCGGCCTGCACGCACGTCACGGCGGGGCCGCCGCGGTTCGGGTCGGCCCCGTTGCCGCCGCGCGAGACGACGCCCACGATGGCGCCCGTCTGCTCCGAGAAGATCGGTCCGCCGCTGTCGCCGAGGCAGATCGACTCGTCGAAAAGGAATTCGCTCTTCGTGAGCGTGGGGATCTCGGCGTCGGGGCCGACGCGCACGACCTTCACGCCGCCGCGCTGCCGGCGCTTGCTCGGCTCGATCTCGTCGGAGGCGACGCCCCAGCCGACCGTGAGCAGGGACTCGCCCTTGGCGACGTCGCCGTCGAGGCGAAGCGGCGCGAGCGGGACGCCGTCGATGGGGGCTTCGAGGAGAAGGAGCGCCAGGTCGTGATCGCAGAGCGTGCCCGCCCCGTCGTCGATGATCTCGATCCCGCGCCCTGCCGGCTTCCACTTCGTCGTGTCGAGATCCGGCGGCTCGACGCCGGTGTGTTCGGGCCGGTTCGGGCCGGTGAACACGTAGAGGTCCTGCGGATCGAAGTTGTCGCCGATCCGTCCGCCACGGATCGGCGTGCCGTCGACGTCGCACGCGAGCGGCTCGTCGCTGACCCGCGACACGCAGTGCCTCGCCGTGAGCACGAGCCTCGGCGCGACGAGCGCGCCCGTGCAGATGCCCACCCTCCGATCGTTCACGCGATCGTGATTGAGGATCATGACGACCGCGTCCTGCGATTCGTCGGAGACCGTACCTCCGAGGATCGACTGCTGGACGCTTCCGGTCGACTCGGCCGGTGCGTCCGCGGCGCACGAGAGGGTGATCAGGGAGGCGAGGGCGAGCGGCAGCTTCGCCCGAAGGCCGAAGAGAAGCTCAAGCGTTCGACGACCGAACATGCTCGTCGACATCGTAGCAGCCGCGAGATGCCGTGGGCGCGCGGCCGACGTGTGCGATCACTTCCGAACGCGAAGGACCGCGCGCATCGGGCTCTGGCGCTTCGCCTTCGGACCGGCCTGCGGGCGCGCCGCCGGCGTTCCTCGTCGTGCGAGCGTGTTGTCGCCGACGACGAGCGCGTGCTTCGTCGAGTCCACCGTGCGCGGGAGGCGCGGCTCGACGTCTGCCGACGTGGCCCGATCGGCGACGAAGACGAGCCCGACGAGAGCGAGCGGAGCGGCCAGCGCCAAGAGCGCTCCGAGGACCCAGGAGCGCCGTGCGCGTGCCCGCGCGAGGCGGATGGTCGCCGATGCATCGATGTCCGTCGCGAGATCGTTGGTGCCGATCGCGCCAACGGGGCGATCGTGCGCGCCGCGGTCCATCGTCGGAGCCGGCGGCTCCAAGACTTCGGCCGGTGCGGCCGCGAGCGTCGAGCCCACCGAGGGGGGCGTCGTCGTGCGCACGTCGTCCGTGGGCGGTGGCTCGCCGATCACGGCTCGCACCTCGCCCGCGGGCGAGCCGGCCGGCTTCGCCACGTCGAGATCTTCGATGAGATGCCGCGACGGCCGCATCCGTTGCCCGAGAAGCGGCGCCTCGATCGAGCCGGATGGCTCCGCGCCGTACGGGCCGAGGGGCGCGCCGGCGTCTTCGTCGTCGAAGTCCTGCGTCGCCCAGGCGTCGGGGCGACGCGGCGGCACCGCGACCCCGCGCTCACGCGTGTTCGTCGGGTACGTGCCCCATCCTTCGTCGGAGATCATCCGCTCCTGCCTCCTCGAGCTCCTCGCCGAGGTCGCATCGGCCCATCGGCTTTACACCATCTCGCGAGCATTTGCGTCATACGAGCGCAACCGACCCCGCGGACGGGTCTAACACGTTCGCGGGAATGCGAGAACGGCACCAACCCGTGGACGATAAGAAAATGCTGAAGAATTCCATCCCCCTCCTTGGTCTTGCTTCCTTGATCGCACTTCCTGTCTTCGGCCTCTCGGCCTGTACCGAAACGGAAACATCGACGGAGACGGACGCCGGTACCCAGGCGCCTGACGCCTCGGAGCAGCCCGACGCCGGTGGGGGGGACGACGCGGGCGAGGAGACCGATGGCGGCTTCTTCACGGGGCCGATCGCGCCCGAGTGTGACGAGCCGAACTGTGCCCAGGTCGAGGTCGACGCCCTGCTCGAGTGCAAGGACGTCGACTCGCAGGACTACACCATCACGTCGCGCTTCTCGGGCAAGACCGACGGCGTGTCGTGTGGCGTCGAGGACACCTCGGAGGACGGCTCCTCGCACGACGTGTGGTTCCACTTCCAGCCGCCGCAGGACACCGAGGGCTACAACATCAACGGCATCCGGTTCTGGCTGAAGGACTACAAGGGCCCGGGCACGTACGAGCTCGAGTCCGCCGACACGGGCGATTACCGGAACATGGGCATCTACATCCAGGGAGCCACGGCGGGCAGCCAAGCCGACGAAAAGACGGCCTGGGCGAAAGACGAGCTCTGCAAGCCGTCGCCCTGCCAGGCCACCGTGCTCGAGGGGAGCGAGCAGGTGAAGCACGACCCGTCCGGCGTGCAGAGCTTCCGCCTGCGCGTCCAGGTGACGTGCAGTGACGGCGGCGAGCTCTTCACGCACCCCGACTGCCAGAACAACAGCCGCTGCACGATCAAGGGCGAGCCGACGCTGAAGTTCGACGTCGTCTGCGCCCACTGATCGTCGAGCTCGGCCGGGGCGCGCCACGTCTCACGTGGAGCGCCCCGCTCGAGCATCGCTCGGCGCCGTCGCGGTCGCTCATGGACGCGTGTGGCGAGCAGCCCGGTTAACACGTTCACGCGAATGCTCCCCGCGTGGCGCGCGGCGATAGTCGACGGATGTCGAAAAACATCCCCCTCCTTGGTCTTCTCTCTTCCCTTGCCCTTTTCCTGGTCGGTGTGCAGGCGTGCACGAAATCCGACGGTGAGGGCTCCGGTCCCCAGCAGGCCGATGCCTCGAGCGACGGGCCCGCGCAGCCCGAAGCCGGCGGCGACGGTCCCGACGGTTCCGACGGCAATTTCTTCACGGGACCCATCGCGCCGGAGTGCACCGATGCGCTCGAGTGGTGCGCGCAGGTCGAGGTGAACGCCGCGCTCGCGTGCAAGGACGTCGACGGCAAAGACTTCACGATCACGACGCGCTTCTCCGGGAAGACGGACGGGGTCTCGTGCGGCGCCGAAGACACGGGGGCGAAGGACGGCTCGACGCACGACCTCTGGTTCAAGATCCAGCCTCCGCAGGCCGACGCCGAGGCGTATGCGACGCACGCGGTGGAGTTCTGGCTCGCGAACTATACGGGCCCGGGGACGTATCCACTGGAGTCCGTCGAGGCCGGGGACTACCGGGGCCGGGGCTTCTGGCTGCAGGGCGCCACGAGCGGCAGCCAGGCGGATGCGAAGAACGCGTCGGCCGGAAGCGAGGTGTGCAAGCCTTCTCCCTGCCAGGCGATCGTCGCGCAAGGGAGCGACACGATCCCGCACGACGAGTCCGTGGTGCAGGGGTTCCGCGTGCGTGTCGAGGTGAAGTGTACGGACGGCGGCGAGCTCTGGACGCATCCCGACTGCGCCGAGAACAGCCGCTGCACGCTCCAAGGCGCGCCGACGCTCAAGTTCGAGGTCGTGTGCAGCCACTGAGCTGACGCGCTCGCAAGAAAGGTCGCCAGCTCGGCTGGAGCGCCCGCTTCCCCGGCGATGCCGGACGTATAAGATGGGGACCGTGCGCCCAGCGCCGTTGAGCTCGCTCACGAACGCGCTTCGTTCCGCCGAGCTCCGCGCGATCGGGCGTGTCGTGCTGCACGCGCTGGCCGTCGGCGTCGTCGTCGGGGCCGGCGCGTGCGTCTTCTATGCGTTCCTCGGGGTCGCCGAGCGCGTGCTCCTCGAAGGCCTCGCCGGCTACGAGCCGCTCAGGCCGGCGGGAGAGCACGCGTTCGACTTCCCCATGCCCCGGCGTCCGTTCTCGCCGTTCGTCCTCGCGGTCCTGCCCGCGCTCGGGGGGCTCGCCACGGGGCTGCTCGTGCACAAGCTCGCGCTCGAGACGAGCGGGGGAGGCGGCGACGCGTACATCGACGCGTTCCACCGGCGCGGCGGCTCGATGCGCAAGCGCGTCGCGCTCGTGAAGGTGCTGGCGACGGGATGCACCCTCGGCACGGGCGGCTCGGGAGGTCGCGAGGGTCCGACGATGCAGGTCGGCGCCGCGCTCGGCGCGCTGATCGGGAACGTCATCTCGGTCTCACCGAGGGAGCGGCGCATGCTCGCCGTCGCAGGGACGGCGGCGGGGCTGTCGGCCATCTTCGGGACGCCGCTCGGAGCGGCGCTCTTCGCGACCGAGGTCCTCTACCGCGACGACTTCGAGTCCGACGCGCTCATCCCGGCGATCCTCGCGAGCGTCACGGCGCACAGCATCTTCGTCGCCATCTTCCCCGAGTCGACGCTCTTCGCGCACGCCGCGCGCTATCCGTTCCAGCCGGCCCATCTACCGCTCTATGCCGCGCTCGCGGTGGTGCTGAGCCTCGTCGCCCGGCTCTTCGTCGCGTGCCTCGCGCTGTCCAAGCGTCTCTTCCGCAGGCTGCCCGTACCGCCGTGGATGAGGCCTGCGGTGGGCGGAGCGCTGCTCGGGATCGGCGCGACCACGTGGATCGTGTTCGCGAACCCGCACCTGAACCTCGCGAACCGAGGCATCGGCATCCTCGGCAGCGGGTACGGCGCGGCGCAGAGCGCGATCACGGGCGGCGACTGGCTCCCCGGCGGGTGGACCGGCGTCGGCCTGCTCGTGCTCCTCGTCGGGATGAAGATCGTCGCGACCTCGCTGACGCTCGGCTCGGGCGGGAGCGCGGGCGACTTCGGTCCGTCGCTCGCGATCGGCGGCCTCGTCGGCGGCGCCTTCGGGCGCGCGGCGCAGCTCTTGGTGTCCCCGTCGATCGATCCCGGCGCCTTCGCGCTCGTGGGCATGGGCACGTTCTACGGCGGCATCGCGCACACGCCCGTGAGCTCGCTCGTCATGGTCTGCGAGATGGCCGGCACGTACGACCTCTTGCCGTGCCTGATGCTCACGTCCGGCCTCGCGTTCGTCCTCTTGCGACGCGTGAGCCTCTACTCGACGCAGCCGCGCTCGCGCTTCGAGTCCCCGGCGCACGCGGGCGAGGAGTCGCTCGACGTGCTCAAGCGCCTCCGCGTCGCCGACGTCTTCCGGCGCGATCCCACGATCGTCACGCTGCGCGCGAAGGAGGCGCTGGCGAGCGTCGTCGACACCGTCATCGCCGCGCCCGAGTGGCAGGACTCGTTCCCCGTGCTCGACGACTCCGGCGCGCTGCGCGGCATCGTCTCCGGCGACGTCGTGCGCGCCGCCATCAAGGAGGAGGCTCCGGGTCCCCTCATCATCGCCGCCGACGTGATGCTGCCGGTCGTCGAGGTGAGCCCGGAGGACGATCTCCATACCGCGCTCGAGCGCTTCTTCGGCTCGGGCCTCCACGAGCTACCGGTCGTCGAGAACGGAAAGGTCGTGGGGCTGCTCGACGAGGCGCACATCACGCGCGCGTACCACGACTACCTCCTCCGGCTCGGCGAGCAGGACCGGATGTCGGCCGTCCCGCCGTCGACCCGGAACGTGAACGAGTAGCGCTCTCGTCGTGTCGGATCTGTTCGCGCCCGTCTGCTCCATCACGACGACGAAACGACGGCGCTTCTTCTGGGCCGCGTGGTGGAGCGGTCCGCCGGAACGCGTCCCGTTCCGTAAGCCCGACGCCTCGGACGGCGGCGCGGCGACGTGGGAGGAGGCGCTCGCGGCCGCGGAGGCGAGGGCAGGGCGCCCGCTCGTGGTCGTCGACCCGCTGTGGGCGCGCGCGTGGATGCGCATCCTCCGCGGCGAGCCCGCGTGGCCGTCGAAGGCGAGCCGCGAGCCGCGCGGCGCGCATGCGTCGAGCCCCAAGGAGCCTCCGCAACAGAGCATCTGGTCGGTGCTCGGCGTGAGCCGAGACGTGACACCCGAGGAGCTCAAGGCGGCCTACCGCAGGCGCGCGCTCGAGACGCACCCCGATCACGGCGGTGACGAGGAGGCGTTCCGGCGCGTGCTCCGCGCGTACGAAGAGGCGAAGCGGCGCATCGCGAGGCCGCGGCGGCGATAGGGGGCGCGCGCCTCGTCGAATGCGAGGACGAGCACGAGCGTGCACGACGCGTGAGAGGGATCAGAGCAAATCGCAGAGGCCCGCGTCGACGAGGGCTTTGCGCGCGGCCTTCGCCCAGCCCTTGTTCGCCGCCGGGCTCGCCGGGCTCGGGTGGGGCATGACGATGACGTCGGTGCCGAGCACCTTCGCGGCGCGCTTGGCGGCGTAGTTCCCGATGCCGACGACGTGGCGCGGGCGGAGGATGGCGTACGTCTCGGCGAGGGCTTCGTCGCAGATGGCCTCGAGCTTCTCCCTCTCCTGCTTCGGGAGCTTGTCCGGCGTGATGTTGGCTCCGCTCTCGCCGAGGAACATGAGGGGGCAGTAGTTCACGACGAAGGCGCGGGAGAAGAAGTCGTCCGCCTTCGGATACCGGCTCGCGAACGCGCCCCACAGGCGCTGTCCCGAGATCTCGCTTCGCGGGCACGCGAGGCCCTGGACCGGCCGCTTCGGGTGCGTGCGCCGCGGCGATGCGACCTCGCCGCTCAGGCAGAGATAGTCGCGGACGGCGGCGATCTCGCCGAACGGCACGCCGGTCTGCGCCATGCCGAACGGGCCCGGGTTCATGCCGACGAAGAGGACCTCCTTCGGAGGACGGCCGTAGCGCTCGTAGTAGGCGCGTGCGATCGGCCATGCATACTCGAGCGGGTTGTAGACGTAGGCGACGGGCGGCCCGAAGCGGAGCCGCTTCACGCGCGACCGCAGACGCTCCGCCACGGCGACGAGGTCGCTGGCGTCCGTGCGCGCGCTCTTCCGCGCGGCGCGCGGCGCGCGCTCGCGCATCTCGGTCGAAAGGGACGGAGAGGACACGGCGCCTTCCTACCACGATCGAAGCCGAGCGCGGTCGGTTCGTCACGACTGGAGAGAGGGCGTTCAGCGTCGCTCGTCGAAGGCGCGCTGCACGAGCGCACGGAGGCGCGCGTCGGTCGCGCCCTCTTGATAGCCGACGACGTACGCGTCGCCGACGACGAACGTGGGGACGCCTTCGGGCGTGGTCCCGAGGCGCTCCATCGTCTCGACGAACCGCTCGGCGCCTCCGGGATCGCGCCGTACTTCGACGCGTTCGATCCGGAGCTTCGGGTACTCCGTCGCGAGCGCCTTCACCATGGGCTTGGCCGCCTCGCAGTGAGGGCAGCCTTCGCGCCAGAAGAAGAGCAGCGTGACGGGCTCGTCGATCGGGTTCTCCGACGCGGCTTCGGAGGCGGAATGGCCACACCCCTCGGCGCCGAGACCGACCCCGGACCAGGCGACGAGCGAGGTGGCCGCGACGAGCGCGACGGTCGAGCCGACGCGCAGGCGAGAGAGCAGATGCATGGGCGATGGGATCACGACGCCAGGGAGACAGGATCCGTGCCGCGCGACTGGAACGCACGGCCGAGCTCGGTGCACGTCTCGCCCCGTTCGCGATCGATCGATGGAAGCACGGCCGTGTTACGTTCGGTCGAGGTTCACGGAGACGTTGCTCACCCGGCGTCGACACGTAACGACAGGACTCGAGGATGCGCGCGCCATGGGTGCAGCGCGACGGTCGACCTTGGTCGGGCGAAGCCTGTTCAGGGCTGCTGTCGTCGTCGGTCGTGGCGTCGCGCGAGCGGCCGACGCGGTGACCGGGCTCGTCCGGCGTGCGAGCGGGCTCGAAGAGCCGTCGCCGGAGGCGACGGTGGCCGCCGTCGTGCGCGGAGTCACGGCGCTGGCGCCGAAGACGGTGGGCGGGCCCGTCGGCGTGGGGATCGAGGTCGTGGGAGCGGGCACCGTCCTCGCGCTCGCCGCCTTCGCGCTCGCGATCGAGTCCGAGGGCGAAGCGCCGGAGGATCTGCTCGCGTGGGCCATCACCGACGCGGAGATCCGTGGCCTCTGCAGCGCGCGTACGGCCGCGCTCTGGCGGGCCGGCGTGGCCGCTCGTCGTCGCGATCGCGCTTCGTTCGAGCTCGAGATGGCGCGGCTCGTCGAAGGCGTCGTGCGATCCTGCTCGATCGAGTCGGTCGGGCGCGCGGTCGGAAAGAAGGCGCTCTCGCGCGCGATCGCGGCGCACGCGCCCGAAGCCTTGCGGCTCGGTCTCGGCGGGCTCGCGCTGGGCCGGACGGTCGACCACGCGTGGCGCGCCATGGGAGAGGCCGCGCGGCTCGTCGAGGCCACGAGGTCCTACTCGCGCCGGTGCCTGTGGGCTTGAACCGATTCGCGCGAGCAGCCGTACCCGCCGTGGACCTGGACCGTGCGATCGACGATGCGTCCGCACGCCTCGGTGAGTGAGAACGTGAAAAGGTCGAGTCGATGCGGCGCGCTCGTCATCGTGCCCGAATGCCTCCACTCCGGCGCCGCCCGCAGGCCCGACGTCCGATCACGAACGTCGCGCCGCTGCGACGGCCGTGCGCCCCGGCTGCGTGACCGGAGGGCGGCGTCCTCGAGGTCGGCGACCTAACTTGCGCGCATGACCACGGCGAGCACGTTCGAGCCCACGAGCGACCTCATCGACACGAGCGACGGGCCGCGCGCCAGACGTTGGTTGAGGTACGTCGTCGAACGGCGGATGAAACGAGCGCTCGCGAAGGCGCGCGCGCAGCGCGAGGCCCGTGCCCAGGAAGACGTCGCGCCGGAGGCTCGCGCGCGGACCGCCGTGCGCCGGGCTTGCGTGAAGGTCGCGGTCACGGGCGCGCTCAGCGGCGCAGCGACGACCGCCGCCATCGTCGCGACCGCGGAGACGGACGGCATCGGCGGCATCGTCGCGCTTCCGCTCGGAGCGGTCGCCGTCGCCGGGGAGATGGTCGCACGCACGGTGATCCACGTGGACCTCGCGTGCGAGCTCGCGGAGGTGTTCGGCGTCGGAGTCGACGACAGCGACGACATCGCCCGGCTCATCTCGATCGGGGTCGGAGCGGCGGGACGCGACGAATGCGACGACCTCGGGAAGAGCGAGGTGAAGGGCGCCACCGTGGAGCTCGATGCCCTCGTCGAGCGCGCGGCCTACTCGCTGCTCGGGGAGAGCGTCCTCCGGAACCTCCTGCCATTCGCCGGGATCGTGGCGTCCGCGGTCACGAACGTCGTCGTCACGCACCGCCTCGGGCAGACGTTGCGTCGCTCGTTCCGCTACGAGCGCGCTCTGATCGATGCGTTGCGCGAGGCCGCCGGTCCGTGCGCGCCGTGCATGGACCTCCTCGTCGAAGGGCTCTGGTTCGTCTTCATCGCCGACGGACGCCTCACGCCGGAGGAGACGGCGTGCCTCGCGCAGCGCCTCGACGAGCTCGATCCCGCGCAACGGAATCAGGTGCTCTCGCGGCTCACCGTCGACGAGGCCGATTGGATGGAGCGCATCCGATCGGTGCCGGAGGACGCCCGCGACGCGTTCCTTCGCGTCCTCGAGGTCGCCGCGGCGCTCGACAAGTCGCTCGTCCTGCCGGAGGAGAAGGTCATCCGGCGCGTCGCGGACGTCTTCGATCGGGCCTACGATCGAAGCCGCGTCGAGCGGATCGTCCAGCAGCTCGAGTCGAGCGGCGTGCTTGCGTAGAGCGACGTGACGATCACATCCCTCGGCCGACGGAGAAGTGGCGCAGGATCTCGTCTCGCGTGAGCACGCGGTCGTAGACGGCGAGCTCGTCGATCGCGCCGGAGAACGCTGCACCGGCGGAGCCTTGAGGGTCTCCGCCGACGGAGAATCGCGGCGGTCTCGACGGGAGCTCGCCGGACGTCGGCCGCGGTGCCCCGCTCTCGACGCCGTCGACCCACGTCTGCGAGCTCTGGCCGTCGAAGGTCGCGACGACGTGCGTGAAGGTGTCGGCAGGAGGTGCCGCGCGAACGACGTTGAACTGGCCGTCCGGCGGGCGCCACTGGAAGACGAGGTAGCCCGGCGAGTCGCTCGCGGATCCGCGCTCGGTGTAGAGGAGCCAACCGACGCGCGACGATCCCAGGCCGTTCGAGCTGCCGCAGAGCTGCTCGTACTGGTTGGCGTACGTCGCCGGTCTCTTCATCCAGAGCTCGACGCTGAACGCTTGCGTCCCCGTGAACGTGAACGGCGTCCCATCGACCGCCGTCGCCATGCCCGTCTCGCCGTCGAATGCGATCGCGGTGTCGGGGTCGCTCGCGATCGCACCCGGCACGACGGTCGTGGCGCCCGCGAGCACGAGATCGTTGCCGCGGCCGGTCTCGTCGGCGATGCGTGAGCCGTTCGGCTGCCCCATGCGCCAGTAGCCGATGGGGCCCGAGGCGAGGACGACCTCTCGATAGCGCGACGGCTGCGGCTGCAGAGCGTCCGTGGCGCCGTCTCCGCCGTCGTTCGATGCTTCGCCGCTCCCGTCCGCCGTCGCCGCCGCGGATGGAGCTGCCGCCGCGTCTTCAGCGTTGGCGTCGCGGGTGGACGAGAGATCCCTCGTGTCGAGGAGAAGCGAGCACCCGAGCATCGTCGACGCGACGGCTGCGGGCAGCCCCCTCCACACGTGGCGATCATAGCCTGCGGCATCGAGGAGGGGCGAGCCGCGTCTTCATCCAGCGTGGCCGGGACGCCGGCGGGGCCGAGCGGCTCGTCTCTTGCCCCGACCCTCGGCCATGAAGCCCGCGATCTCGCATCTGGCTTTGCTCGCCGCACTGTCGATCGCGACCGTGACGGCATGCCGGAGGCGCGCGCCGCAGCCGATCGCGGTCGATGCGTCCGCCGAGCCCAGGGTCATCGTGGTCCCGGTGGTCGTCCCGACGGCGGCGCCGCCGGCGACCATCGCGGAGTCGATCGACGCAGCGGCCGCGGAGCCGGCCGAGCCGGGCGGCGTCACGATTCGAGCAGGGACGCTGCCCATCCCGGACGGCTCCATCGAGGTCTTCCCGCCGGACGCGGGGCCTCCGTGAGGCGCGGCTACTGCTTCGTGTAGCTGCCCTTGATGCTGCCGCTGGCGATCTTGTTCGCCTGGATGACCGCGTGGACCTCGGCCGGCCCGTCGGCGCCGTCGACCGGGAGCGTCGCGACGGAGAACGCGTAGACCGTGAGCTCGTACTCGTGCGTCGGCGGCCCCTCGACCGGGCACATGAAGCCGTAGCCGAGCTGCTCGCCGAAGCTCCAATACGTCTGCTTCGCGCCGCCGCCGGGCGGGTCGGGGTTGGCGGTGTTCGGGATACCCTCCGGGAGCGACGTGGTCGACGCGGGGATGTCCCAGATGACCCAGTGGTAGTTGTCGTCACGGCCGAGGGTCAGATCGCGCATGACCACGGCGTAGCTCTGCGTGCTTGCGGGCGCGCCGCTCCAGGAGAGGGGGATCGACACGCCGGCGCCGTCGCAGGAGTGGGCGGCAGGGATGGTGCCGCCGTTCTGGAACGCCGGGCTCGTGACGCTGATGGTGCCGCTCGGCGCGTCCTCGTCTCCACCACCGGCGTCGTCGGGCGTGCCACTCGAACCGCCACTGGTGCCGCTCGAGCCACCGCTGGTGCCGCTCGAGCCACCGCTGGTGCCGCTCGAGCCGGCGTCCGGGCCGGAGTTGGAGTCGGATTCGGAACAAGCCACCCAAAAGAGGGTGGCGATGGCGCAGATCCCGATGAGTGAGCGACGCATGGCGAGCGTTTTATCGGACGCGAGCACCACGCACAATCGTCGGTGCCCGTCCACGTGGCTGCTGCGATCTCCCACCGACCTCGGCTTCACGAACGTCGCATTCGAGACTGCTTCGTCGCTCGATCGGTTCGAACGTGCACGCGTGCCGGCGTCCATGCGCGGCTGCGCGACGTTGTGGTGCGCGGTGCGGGTGATCGTCGAAACGAGTGAAAAAATCGGGTGGAAGGCCGAACGCGGGCTTCTACTCTTGAGTGGTCATGCGATCCACCGCGCGCTCGTTCGGTCCTCTTCTTCTGGTCACTTCGGTTTTCGGCCTCGTGGTCGCGTGCGGAAGCAGCGACTCGACGTTCCAAGACGGCGACGATTCTCTGAACGGCGCCGCATCGAGCAGCGGCTTCGGTGGCAACGGCGAAGGCTCGAGCGGATCGAACGGGTCGAGCGGCAACGGCGGCGGCGATACGTGTGTCGCCGACGAGACGCTCGCGGATCTCGCGCCCGCGTACCTCTTCTTCCTCTTCGACGTCTCCGGGAGCATGGGCCGACAGGGCTATGGCAATCCCGACCAGAAGTGGAATCCGGTCACGACCGCGTTCAAGGGTTTCGTCGGCTCCGAGCGTTCGACGGGCATCTCCGCCTCGTTGACGCTCTTCCCGAACCTCGCACCGAACATGGCGTGCGAGGAGGATGCCTACAAGACGCCGAACGTCCCGCTCACGGCGCTTCCGAACGAGAGTCCATTCTCGAGCGCGCTTCCGGATCCCGATGGGCTCGGCACTCCGACGGAAGGCACGCCCACGCTCTATGCCTTGAAGGGCTTGCTGCCCGGTGCGCGAGAGCACGCGCAAAAGCATCCCGACGCCAAGACGGTGGTGGTGCTCGTCACCGACGGCGAGCCGCGTGGCTGCTCCGGCAACAACATCAATGCGATTGGCGAGTTGGTCGAGGAGTACGCCTCCGTCGTGCCGACCTACGTCATCGGCGTCGGTACGGCGGTGAACAATCTCAACAAGATCGCGGAGAAGGGCGGGACGAAAGAAGCGATTCGCATCGACGTCGGCAATCCGACCGAGACGCAGAAGCAGTTCGCGGACACGATCGACGCCATCCGGCGAAAATCGCTCTCGTGCGAGCTCGCGATCCCGCAGCCGCCCGACGGGCAGACGCTCGACCTCAACAAGGTCAACGTCTCGTACACGCCTTCCGGCGGAACGAAGCAGGCCCTGTCCTACGACGCGAAGTGCGGCGCGGGTGGCTGGCGCTTCGACGACGAGGCCAGTCCGACCAAGATCGTGCTGTGCGACTCCGTCTGCGACTCCATCAAGGCCGATCCGAGGGGCAGGGTCGCCGTCGAGTTCGGGTGCGCGCGTCGCGACGGTCCGAAGTGAGCGTGGGCGAGCCCGGGCTCTCGGCCTGGGCTCTCGTCGCTACCGTTCCGTCGTGATCGCTGCTCGGCGCAGACGAAAGGCCGGGCCGAGGAGCACGGCAGCTCGCCGCCGATCAGCCATTGGGACGTCAAGCCGACGTCGAAGCCGACGGCTCCCTCGCCCGTCGTGGATGTCCAGTCTTCGCAGCTCGGACTGCGGTTGGTCCAGTCGTTGGAGAGACCGTCCCAGAAATTCAACTCCGAGCCCAGATCGTTCTCTCCCCCGCCGCTCGAGAAGTCGAAGATGCCGTTGGCGTCGGTGCGGAGCACGTACTTGCCCTCGGCGTTGACGTAGTGCGTGTTCGGGTGAAGCACCCAGTCGGCCGCGAGCGCGTCCGCCGTGACGACGACCTTGTAGAGCTGCTCGTTCGCGAGGCTCTCGGCGGGCGTGAACGTGAAGACGACGTCGTCCGCCGTCGTCCTCGCCGCGCCGATGCACGTGGTGAAGTCGGGACCTTCGAGGATGTGCACGGAGCCCGTGCAAGGGCCGGAGGTGGCCTGTACCGTCACGGTCCCGGGCTGCATCGGCTCGCTGAAGGTGATCGTGATCGTCGAGACCGTCCCCACGCCCACACGACCGACAGGTGCCCCGCAATCGTTTTCGACCCACGCGTCAGCTTCCCTTCGCCCGGAAGACGTGGGGGACGTTCACGAGCTCGAAGCGATCCTGTGTAGGCAGTGACTCGTGCGCGCCGATGACGAGCAGTCCTCCGGGAACGAGCCGATCGGCGACGCGCTCGACGAACGCGAGCTGCGTGCGCTCGTCGAAGTAGGTGAACGCGAGGTTTCGGCAGAGGACGAGGTGGAGCGGAGCGGGCGGTGCCCACGTGCGGACGTCGGCGCAGACGAAAGCGACGCCGTGCCGTAGCTCCGGGCGCAGCACGTAGAGGTCGCCCTTTCGCTCGAAGGCCGCCTCGCGCAGCTCGCCGGGCATCTCGCGCAGGCTGCTCTCCTCGTAGGCCGCGCGCTCGGCGCGCTCGAGCACGATCGGGTCGAAATCGGTCGCGACGATCTCGAGGCAGAGATCGGGGAATCGGGGCGCGAGCTCGACGTGCCATGCGATCGCGATCCCATGGGGCTCTTCACCCGACGCGCAGCCAGCGCTCCACACGCGAAGCGCGCGATCGCCCCGCGCGCGTGCCGCTTCGGCGAGCTCCGGCAAGAGCCTCCGGCGGAGAGCGTCGAAGACGGCGCGGTCGCGCCAGAAGCGCGAGATCGTCACGAAGCAGAGCGCGTCGAATCGACGGAGCTCGTCCGGATCGGTGTCGAGCCGCGCGCGGTAACCGGCGGTGTCGAGCCCGAGCTCCTTCATGCGCGCGGCGACGCGCCGGCACACCTGCCGGCGGACGTTCTTGAAGCCCCGCCAGCGGAGCCCGACCTTCGGCAGTGCCCACTGGAGGAGCTCGACGCATTCGTGATCGTTCATCGCGTACGCCGTGAGGAGACCTCTTTGCCACGACGACGCGCGCGGGCGAAGCGTCGTCAGCGCCCTTGTGGCGAGTGCCGCGGCGCGACCGGCTCGAGCTCGCAGAAGGCCTGCACGATGGCACGGAGGAGCGTCGGCGGTGGTTGGGCGCCCGAGACGACGCACCGCCCACCGAAGACGAAGAAGGGCACCTTGCGAATGCCGAGCTCGCTCGCCTCGGCCTCGTCCTCGCGGACCTCGTCGTCGTAGACGTCGCTCGCGAGCGTCGCCCTGACCTCCTCCTCGTCGAGACCCGCCGTTCTCGCGAGCCGGATCAGCGTGTCGTGATCGGTGAGGAGCTCACCGTCGGTCAAGTGCGCACGGAACAGGGCCTCGATGACGGCGGGCTGCACGTGCCGATCGCGCGCGAGCTGGAGCACGCGGTGCGCGTCGAACGTGTTGACGGGACGGACGTGGTCGAGGCGAAGCTCGATGCCCTCGGCGGCCGCGATCTCGATCATCTGCGCCATGCGCCGGTCGGCGTCGGCGCGCGAGCAGCCGTACCGTCGCGCGAGACGATCGCGGTAGGACGCCGCCGGGTCCGCTCGGGTCTCGGAGAAGTACGGCTCGAGCTCGAAGGAGCGCCAGACGACCTCGACCTCGTCGTGCCGCGGATGCTCGGCGATGGCCGCCTCGAGGCGCCGTTTCCCGATCCAGCACCACGGACACACGACGTCGGACCAAACATCGACCCGAAGCTTCATCCTTCGCAGCTCGGATCGCCGGGCGCGACCGCGCCCGGCGTCGCGCCTCTCCTTCTCGTCTCGGCGCCGTACGTCAGCTCGCCTCGCGCGCGGACGCGTTCGGCCAGAGGCGGAGGGTGAGGGCCTCCTCGTTCATCGCCTCGGCGGGCGGCTCGGTGATGACGATCCCCATCCCGTCCTCGTTCGGCTGCGGGACGGCGATGCGCAGGTGCGGGCGCGGCGGCGGAGGCTCGCGCCCGAGGCGGATGACGCTCGCGTCGAAGTCCGTGTCGCGGAGCGCGGCGAGCTCGCGGAGCGTCGCAGCGTCACGCTCGCGGCTCTGGAGCGCGAACTCGAGCTCGGCGCGCAGAGCCTCGGTGCCTCCGCTCGCGCAGTGCTCCTGCATCCAGCGGAGCGTGTCCGCGATCATCGCGAGGTCGTGGGCGATGGCCGCCTGCTCGTCGAGCGCGGCGCGACGCGCGTCGCGGCGCATGCGGAGGATCTGCAGGCGGCGCTCGATCCACTCGCGCTGATGCCGGCTGTCCGGCGTCATGCGCTCGAGCGCGGCGAGCTCCTCGTCGACCCGAGCGCCGTTGCCGACGACCTCGAGTGAGCTGCACGACGCACGGTGCGCGATCGCCAAGCGGACGTACAGCTCGATCAGCCGCTCGACGCCCAAGCAGTCGTCCGTCTGCGAGCCGGTGTCCGCGCGCTCGCGGAGCGCGCTGGCGATCTTCTCGAGCGACTGCAGCTCGCGCCGATGCGCCTCGCTCATCCGGAGCAGGAGGGCGGAGCGGGCCATCGAGGCTTCGGCGCGCATGCGAGCGGCGATGCGTGCGTCCACGGCACGGCGCACCCATGGGACGTACGGCAGGAAGAGGAACGTGAGCACCTCGGCGATCAAGAGCCCCACCACCGCAAGCTCGAGGTCGAGCGCGAGCAGCATCAGCGCTGCGGGGATGCTGAGCACGAGCGCATAAGCGAAGTGCACGAGGGTATGACGGCGATACACCCCCGAGGTGTGACTCCACCCGGTCCGATTGCTACGGTTCTGCGCCATACCGCTCCTCCTGGCCTTTGCGTGCTGCGGATCCACGCGCAACGTCTGTGCCTTCCGTCGCTTGGCGCCGGAATCTTCCGCCCGCGTCGCGCCTGCGTGTGCCCGCCGAGCCTCGACCATGAGGCGCACGCGCGAAGCCGCCTCTTCTTGTGCGTGCGCCGCCGCTCGCTATGGCGCTCGTGTCACTCGCGATCGTCGAGCCAATCGCGGGCCCTACATCTCCGACCACCTCGTGGCAGAGGCCGATCGCGTTGCGGCGCGATGTCTGCGTCCGGCGTGCGCGTCTCCTGATCGAGCTCGGACCGAGGCCGCCCCGTCGGGCACACGACGGCCTCGGCCTACCTGACCCGGACCGAGAGCGCGTCCGTCCGGCGGACCTTCACTCGATGCCGGCGGCGAGCGGGGACGGATAGAGCGGCGGCGTGCGGTTCTTGTCGCTCGGCTTGCCGACGTCGACGTCCTCGAAGAGGAGGGCCGGGGTGACGACCGCGTGCGCGTAGTCCTCGTAGACCGTCAGCTCCTTGCCGGCTGCGATGAGGTCCTTCTTCAGCTTCTTCGGGGCGAAGCCTTCGAGGGACAGCCCGCGCACCGGCTCCTCTTTGCCGTTCCGCCATCGGACGGCGACGCGCGCCTGGATCGTCTGCCCGCGCCCGATGCCGCTCGTATCGGAGAGCTGGCGAACGATGTAGACGGTGCCCTTCGGTCCGGCGGAGCGGGCCGCCGCGGCGAGGAGCTCGGCGCGCGAGAGCGCGTGCCCTGGCGCGACGGTGACGAAGAGGTTCGACGCGGACGCGCGGATGGCCGCTCCGCCGCGGCCGTGTCCGTTCGACTTCGGGAAGTCCTTGCGAGGCGCGCGCGACATGAGGAGCGACTTGGCGACGCCGCGATCGATCAACGTGACCCTCTCGGCCGGAACGCCTTCGTCGTCGGAGTCGTAGCCGCCGGCGAGCAGGCGCTTGCCCGGACCGAGCGCGGTCGGGTCGTCGTAGACGGTCAGCCACTTGGGCGCGACCGTGAGTCCGATCTTGTCGGCGAACGAGTTCGAGCCATCGATCGCGTACGACATGCCGGGCATGCGCGGGATCGGCTGCCCGGAGAACGGCGCGGCGAGGAGCAGGCGCACGAGCTGCCCGGCCGCGGCTCCTTCGAAGACGACGCTCGCGACGCCGGGCTCCACCTTCGGAGCCTTCCGCTGCTCGGCGAGGTTCTTCGCGAGGGCATGGACCTCCGCCTTCATCTTCTCGAGTGGAGGCAGGCCGGCGACGTCGCTCGACGTGAACGCGAGCGACGCGCTCAGGGGCTGGCCGTCCTCCGCGATCGTGTCTGCGTGGACGTCGATGCGGACCCGGCTCCGCCGCTCGTCCGTCCACGTCTTCTCGCTCGTGAGCAGTCGCCGGCGGGTGAGCTCGAGCCCGCACATCACGCGGCCGTTGTCGACCTGCGGGTGCTCGCGAAACACGCGCGACAGCTCCAAGGTGAGCTCCTTGAGCTTCGCGCGGTCGGCGTCGGTCGGGACGACGGCTTTGTCCGTGACGATCTGGACCGGCGTCGCCTTCGAGAAGTCGGGGACCTTGTCCGTCTCCGCGGCCTGGACGGCCTTCGATGCCCGCTTGCGCGCCAGCGTGTCGAGGGCCTCCTTGTACTCGCGATCGGTGAGCTGCCACAGATCGCGCCGGAGCACGTCGTAGTCGTCCTCGCGCGTGACCGAGGCCGAGCCGCCCGGAGACGAGCCGGCGAAGTTCGTGTTGTCCTCGTCGGGGCTGCCGACGCGGACCTCGACGTGGAGCGCTCGCGTCGGGCTGTCGTTCTCGTCCACGAGGACGCCGAGACGCGCGGAGGCCCAGTAGCGATCGGTGTCGACCACGACGTAGCGGAGGAAGTACGGAGGCGGCTCGTTCCCGAGCTCGAGCTGCGTGAGCGAGCGCGCCATCTCGTCCTCGAGGGCCTTTTTCACGGCGGCGTCGTCCGGACCGCGCGGCGCGGCGAACGCGGGCGCGAGAGGGACGGCGGCGAGGATTGCGGCGAGGGCGACCGTGCGGAGCGTGCCGAGCGTCTTCATCGCGATGCCTCCTTCGTCGTCGTGCCGAACCGGCCGGCCCAATCGAGCGCCGGCGCCTCGAGGATCGGCGGCTTGTCGTTGCCTTTGTCCTTGAGCGCGGTCTCGATCTGTCCGACGAGCAAGGACGGGCTCGTCGCGCTCACGGGGACCCAGCCCGACTCCGCCCCGCACACGCCGTTGAAGATGCCGTAGTCGTCGCCGGCGGCCTGGATGCGCATGAGCATCGCGAGCGGCGTGCCGACGATGTCGACGCCGCGGATCAACTCGTCCGGACGACCGTCGGGATACACGCGATACACGACGGTGGGCATCACCTTGAACCCCTGCGTGCCGTACCGCGAGGTGTCGGTGAAGCCGCCCTGGATGTCCACGAACCGGAGGCCGTAGGGCCGTCCCTGCCGCTTCACCTCCTCGATCAAGCGATCGCGCAGCGTCGCGGCGGGCACCGTCTCGCTGGCCTCGAGCACGAGGTTGCCTTGGCGCGCGACGAGTGGCCGGCCCTCCTGGCGGCGCCCGTGGCCGTTCGAGTGGAGGAGCCCGCGTGCCGGCGTGCGGCTGAGGAGGAACCCCTTCAGCACGCCGTTCTCGACGAGCGACGCGCGCTTCGCGGGGACGCCTTCGTCGTCGAAGAAGTAGTGGCCGTTCAACTCGACGTCGCCGATCTTCACGATCGTCGGATCGTCGTAGAGCGAGAGGAAGGGCGGCATCACCGCCTGACCGAGCTTCTTCGCGAAGGTCTGGCCGTCGGTGTCGTGCCGCAGCCGGTGCGCTTCGAGGCGATGGCCGATCACCTCGTGGAAGAAGACGCCCGCGGCGCGACCCTCGAGGATGGCGGGGCCGGTGAAGGGCTCCGCGAGCGGCGCCTTCCGGAGCGCCTCGAGGCCGGTGATGATCTCCGAGATCGCCTCGGAGACGACCTCGTCGGAGGGCAGACCTTCCGGCGTCAACGCCTCGAACGACTTGAAGCGGGACAGGTGCATCCCGTCGTCCGCCTGCGTGCTCGCCGTGATCATGAGGCGATAGGAGCGGTCGGACAGCTCGAGCTGCGACCCCTCGGAGCTCATGAACCAGCGCGTCCGGCGCTTCGCCTGCAGCGTCACGTGCGACTGGTGGATGTTCTTCTTGCCCTTGAACTTCGCCGAGAGCGCGGCGAGCCGCTTCTTCCAGGCTTCGACGTCGAGGGCGAGGGGAGGGGCAGGCTCGCCGATCCAGCGCGTCGGCTGCTCGATCGAGAAGTCGGGAGACTTGTCCTCTTCTTCCACCTTCACGTCGCGCTGGCTCTTCACCGCGACGTACCGCTCGACCGCGTCCTTGTAGGCGCGATCCGTGGTGAGCCACGCGACCTGGCGGAGCGCGACGGGATCCGAGTCACCGAGGGGCAGCGACTGCACGTACGCGCCCACGGGCGGGACGTTGCGCGAGGCATGGTGCGAATCGAACGCGGGCGTCCCGACCCGCAAGTCGACGTCGAGCGCGCGGGTCTCCCGGTGCTGGTGGCTGTCGATCACGCCGTACTCGGCCATGATCATCTCGTCTTCCTGGTGCGTGACCGTGTACGCGAGGTGATGCACCGGAGGCTGGGCCGACCCGAGCGTGCTCATCGCGCGTTTCAGCTCTTCGTTCAGCGCGACGAACCCCGCCGGCAGCTCGCGCGAGGTGGGCTTCGGCGTCCCTCTCGTGATCGGGAGAGGCGACGCGGTCCCTGCCGAGGCTGTCTTGGCGGAGGCCCCCTGAGGGTTCGTCGCTGCGGTGGGCTTCGCGCCGGAGCACCCTGCGGCGAGCGGGAGCGCGAGCACGATCGCGAGGAGCCCGAGTCGCGGGTGGAGCGTGAGGCCGACCTGCCGGCCCCGACGAGAGTCGACGAACATGAGCATGCCTCCTCGGCCCGACGGCGGGCCGGCGGTGCAAGTCTATGCGAACGGAGGAGCTCCGTGCTGCGCGATCGAAGGCGCCCGTCGAGCCTCCGGCGGCTGCGCTCCAGCGACGGCTCGAGCGAGGAAGTTCTCGCGTCGCGGCTCGCGTCGAGCGACGGCGTGCTTAGCATGGTCGCATGCCGACCCGCGGCTCCAGTCTCGACCTCTCGGCGCCTTGCGAGCACGTGAGCGAGGTCCGGATCCACTCCGTCACCCGCCCAGCTCATGGCTGCGACGAGTGCCTCAAGCTCGGCGCCCATTGGGTGCACCTGCGCGTGTGCCTCACGTGCGGGCACGTCGGGTGCTGTGACTCGTCCGTGAATCGGCACGCGACCGCTCACTTCGAGGAGACGAACCATCCCATCATCACCTCGGCCGAGCCGGGAGAGACCTGGTGCTGGTGTTACGTCGATCGACGCATGCTCGGAGAAGCGGCGCTCCCTCCGGTCGAGCCTCTCCCCCGCGCGGACGACGCGAGCGCGCACGCGCCAGCCCGACCGAAGTGAGGCGCGCACGAGGGGCCGCACGGAGCCGCGCTCTCGTGCGAGGGCGGCATCCGGGGGGGCACGACCCGAGAGCCGGCGCGTGAGAAAGCCTCGGAGGTCGCTGCGTGTCGATACGCGACCCGCGAGGCAAGGATTCACGGCGCGTGTGCGTCGCTCTCCGTTCGGGCGCAGCGTCGCCCCGGGTCCTCCGCGGCGCGCCCGCGGGCGGCCGGAGAGCGCGCGACCGAGCTCGTCGGCCTTTCGAGTAGGGCGTTCCGTCGCTGCCGGGGCTCACGGCCGAGAGGTGGGCCGGTCGCGCGTGACACTTTGCGCCGGGAACGCCGCCGTGGGGACCGATGACACGACGAGCTCGACTTCCCGAGCCCGCGCCAGACGAAGGCGACACCGCCCCCGCCGTTCGCCGACTGGAGCGGCGCGAAAAGAGCATGTGCCGAGGCACGAATCGGGAGGACGGCACGCCCTCTCGGAGCTAGTAGAGTAAAGTAACGGAGGAGCGCGGAGCGCGCCTGCCTCACCCCAGCCCATGGCCCACAAGACGCGCGAGGCCCGCGAGGCCTCTCGACTCACCACTGTCATCGATCCGTTGCGGCCCGCGGTGGTCGTACGCCGTCGTGTCGTGGAGGCTGCACGTCTCGAGGAGGCAGCGGCGCCGCGCGCCTTCTCGACCGGAGGCGCGACTTCCACTGCGTCCGACGGTTTCGACGAAGAGAACGGACCTCCCTCGTCGATCAACGTGGCGCGTGCGCTCGCATCGCTCAGGGCCGACGAGCTCAAACGCGTCGAGGAGCTCGTCAGCGCCGACGAAGCACGAGAGGCAAAGCGTGTCGTCTCCGCGGCGGCCCCGCCGTCGCCCGAGCCCCCGGCTCCCGAGCCTGGATCTCCGCCTCCTCCGCCCACCGTGCGCATCGGCAAGACGATTCCCTTGCCGAAGCTCGCCGAGCAGATGGGCATGCCGGCGAAGGATCTGACCGCGCAGCTCGTGGCGATCGGCTTCTACTCCGTCGACGCCAAGACGGTGCTCTCGCGAGAGACCGCGCGTACGGTGGCGCAGATGTTCGGCTGGCGGGTCGAGGAAGCGGCCGACGAAGCCGACGAAGAAGAGGAAGCGCCGGCGAAGCCGAAGCCGAAGCCGAAGAAGAAGGCGACGAAGACGAGCGCGAAGAAGAAGGCGACGGCGAAGAAGAAGCGCTGACGGTCGTCGCCACGACGGGCGAGCGTCACCCGAGGTGCTTCATGGTCACGGCGGTGAGCCGCGCCGGCACGCACGGCTTCGTGAGGACGTCGTCGGCGCCCGCGGCGTGCGCACGGGCGATCTCCGGCGCCGTGGCGTTCCCCGTGAGGACGATCACCGGGATGGACGCGGTCTCTTCGTTCGACTTGATCGCTCGCGTCGCCGTGATGCCGTCCATGCGCGGCATCGCCAGGTCCATGATGATCACGTCGGGACGCTCGCGAGCGACGCATGCGAGCGCTTCCTCGCCGTCTCGAGCTTCGACGACACGGAAGCCCGAGTCTGCGAGGCACATCGCATAGAGGACGCGGCTGTCCTCGAAGTCGTCGACGACGAGGGCGAGCGGACGCTGCGCGCGCTCGGGTCGCGCTACGCTGGTCGCCGTCGTACGGCGCTCTTGCATCAGCGTGCGAGTCGATTGGTCTGGGATCCCGCCGTCGGCCATCGCCTCCAGCATCGCAGCGCTCGTCGGGCGACACAACGAGGCGTTCCGTCGCACGTCGGGCGGGCCGGGCCGGTGAGCGCTCATTGCGCGCGTTGTGGAGGGATGACGTCCATGGCGGCGTCACTCTGCCGCGCCGGCGGGCGCCGGTCTACGATGAGGCGGATCGGGGCTCGACGGTGTCTCCCGGCGCCCCTACGTGGGCACGCGATGTCCACTCCCGAAGAAAATGCCGCCCTCGCCCGCCGTTTCATCTCCGCCGTCGAGGGCGGTGCCACGGGCGAAGCGCTCGCCGCGTTCCTCCACGACGACGTCGAGCAAATCGAGCTGCCGAACCGTCTCTTCCCCCAGGGCGCACGCCGCGATCGCACGGCGATCCTAGAGAGCGCCGAGAAGGGGAAGCACGTCGTCCGGAGCCAGCGCTACGAGGTCCTCAACGTCGTCGCCGCGGGCGATCACGTCGCCGTCGAGATGCGTTGGCGCGCCGAGTTGGCCGTGCCGATCGGATCGTCGAAGGCGGGAGACACGCTCTCGGGGCAGTTCGCGTTCTTCCTCGAAGTCCGCGACGGCCGGATTGTCCGCATGCGCAACTACGATTGCTACGACCCGATCTGATCCACGCGGCGGACGAGGGCGCCCTCGGGGATCTCGATGAATTGCTGGGCGACCTTCCCGCCTCCGAGCTCGATCGAGAAGTAGAAGAGAGGCTTCGCGTCGACGTCCGACCCGACCTCGAAGCGGCCCGTGATCCATCCGCCGGAGCAGCAGACCTGGATGAGGTCGCCGCCGTGCAGCACGCGTCCTCCCAGCGTCCATCGGAGCGTGCCCTGCGCGGGGGCGAGGCGAAGCGTCTCGGGTTCGGTGGTCATCCGGCGATTGTAAGTCGCCGAGCCGCCGTGCGCGCTCTCTCTCGATGCGTGCTTCAGGCGACGCCGAGGTCCCTCGCGAGCGCCTCGATCCCTCCGCGGATTGGGCGCGCGAGCGCCTCGATGGCGGCGTTCGCCTTGCTCTCCGGCTCTCGGGCGCGGCCCTCCGCGAGCAGCTCGGCGAGCTCGAAATCGGGCAGTCCGCCGAACTTCTGCTTCACGTTGTTCGGGAAGTTCGCGGTCGGGGCTCACCGTCGTCGTCACCGTGCCGTGGATGTCGAACACGAAGTCGGTCGTCGGGGGCGTGCTCGTCGGAGTGTTCATCTGGGCCTGTGTCGTCGAGCTGATGGGTGCAGAGGCGGACGCGACGACGGGGGCGGAGGCGTCGGCCTCGGTGGTGTCGTCTTCGAGGGCGGCGCTCGCGATGCGCTTCAGCCTGGAGCACGCGGTGGTGAGGGTGAGGGTGACGACGGCGAGGGCGACCCCGCGAACGATGGAACGCATGTATGGACTCCTCGGAAGGACGCTCTGGTAGCCCTTTCGCTCATTCGACCTTCGTTGGTCGGGGAAGCGCACGAGCGCGAGCGAAAGATTCTGTCGCGCCGAACGCACGACGGGGGCGCGTGCGCTATGGTGCCGGCATGGGCGATCCCGCCGTCGAAGCAGCTCTGAAGCAGGCGAGCGACGAGCTCGGTCTCGAGGAGTGGTATCGCGACTGCGTGCGCCCGCTCTTGAGGAGCGGCCCGGACGGCTACCCCGGCTGCTGCGGGGGCGGCTGCGAGCCGTGCAATCAGATCCTCGTGCTCGTCGCGGAGCGCACGCTGGAGATCCTCGGGCGCGATCGTCTCGACGACTGAGCCACGGTCGGGAGGTGGCGCGTCACGGATCGAAGCAGCCGCCGATCGCGACGGTCTCCGGCCCTCCGTCTCCGGCGAAGCGGACCGTGAACGTGCCGGTCACGACGTTGCCGGAGGAGCCGTACCCGAGCGAGAACGGATACTTCGTCCCGAGCTCGAGCGGGCCGTAGCACTCCGTCTTCGAGCCGATGACGCAAGCGAACGCTCCGCCGTCGCGTGTCTCGGCGTGGATCATCTGCCGGCATCCGCCGTCGGCGGTGCGCGAGACCGTCACCGTCGCCGGCACGTCGAAGACGCTCTCCGGCGGATCGCAACCTTCGCGCGCGACCGCCGGATCGCAGACCGGCGGTACCTCGGGCGGCCCCGCGTTGAGAGGGATGGGCCCCGAGGGCTCCGGAGGCGGAGTGCTGCTGTCGGGCAGGGGTGGCGCCGTGCCGTCGAACGGGTCGCCGGAATCCGGCTGTTCCGGAGGAAAGGTGGACGGGCTCGCCGTCTCTCCGCATCCCAGGAGCAGCCGCGTCGACACGGATCCGATCGCGACGGCGCAGACGATCACGGACAGCCGCGAGGCCTTCCTCGGGAAGCGCTTCATGTCGGACGTCTAGCGTAGCACGAGCTCAAGACCCGCGCGGCTCGCGGAGCTCGGCGAGGCTCGCGGCCGACCCCTCGAGCGACACGTCGAGCTCGGCGGCGAACGGCACGTCGGCCTGCTCGAGCGGCGTCGTGGCCACGCGCGTTCGTGGTGGCGTCCGCGACGCCGCGCGCGCGAGGAGCTCCTCGCACGTCTCCGGGCGCAGCAGATCCGCGCGAGCTTCGGCGGCGCTCTTCGCGACGTCCGCCGCGCGCTCGCGCCGAGCGAGGTCCTTCTCGCGGAGCTCGGCGTGACGTCGCTCGGACGTGATGCGCTCGCTTCGCGGGAGCTCCGTCGCGTCCGAGCGCACGACGCGGGCCGCGACGGCCGCGTCGAGTCGATCACGGGCGAAGACGACCGCGGACCTCGACGGGAGCTGCAGGCTCTTCCTGCGTCGGGCGATGACCCGGCGAAGCTCCTTGCGCCGCTCGCCGATCGCCTTCCACGCCGCGCTCTCGTCCCCGGCGCGCACGCGCGCGACGAGGCGGGCGAGGCACGCTCGCACCACGCGGCGGAGCTGAGGTCGCCGGCGCAAGAACGAGAACGGCGGCAGCCATTCCCAGAAGCGCGGGTGATCGCGCGTGACGAGATCGAGCCAGGCGACGAGCTCGACGAATCGCGACGCGCGAGGCCCCGTTTCGTCGCGCCCGATCGGCGTCGGGAAGGCGGAGGTCTCGAGCATCCCGAGGAGCGGGAGCGCCGCGGCGAGGTCGCGCCGTCGCCAGCCGTCCACGCACGCCGCGTCTTGCTCGCGAAGGAGATCGTCGAGGACCGCCGCGACGATCGCGTCGGGGCAGTCGTCCTGGATGCCCGGGGAACGAGCGCCGAGCTCGATGGAACCGTGGAGGAGCCGCAGCTTCGTGGCGAAGGGCAGGGCGCGCAGCGCGACGGCCCAGGTGACGTCCTCGCGCACGAACTTCGGGTCGTGCAGCGCCTCGGGCGTCGCCTCGACGGCCCGGATCGCGCCGGCGGCGACGTCGAGCGACCGCCAGATCTCGATCGTTCCGAGCACGAACCGGCGCAGGAAAGAGACGCGTCGGTCGACCTCCGGGGCCCAGTCGTAGACGACGACGTAGCGGCGATCGGGGAACCGGCGCGCGAGGCGCTTCGAGAGGGCGCGTGCTCGCGCGACGAGGTCGTCGGCCTTCGGCTGGGACCACGGCGACACGATCCATGCGCGAGGCCGGAACCGGATCGCGGGCGCGCCGATCGGTGCGCTCGCGCAAGCTTCGATCACGGCGTCTTCGTCGATCGCCTCGTCGGAGGGATCGGCGGCTCGGCCCTCGGTGGGCACGACGAGCGTGGCGAGCTTCGGGTCACGGCCGACGTAGAGCACGTGCGTGGCTCGTCGTGCGAGCGCCACGCTGGTGGCCCTGTCGACGAGGCTGCTCGGAAGCCGCGCGCCCGCCGGCGTGTCGAACGCGTCGTTGAGCACGACGACGAGCTGGTAGGTCTGCGTCCCGGCGGCGATGTCGCGCAGCACCGCGAGGCCTCCTTCGAGCGACACGTCCCAGACCGACATGGTGAGCCCGCTCGAGCGCACGAGCTCCTCCCAGGCGGCGACCTCGGCGGCGGTCGTCCGGTTGTTGACGACGAGAAGGACGTCGGCGTTCCGCGCGTCGAACGGCCGCCCGACGCAGATGCGGATCTCCTGGAGGTGGACCGCGCGTGCGCGCGCCGGGTCCGCGATGTAGCCGAGCTCGGCGCTCACGACGAAGCGCGCGGTGGTGTACGGCTCGGCGTCGTGGGGCACCGCGATCGTCGCCTCGAGCGGGATGGACTCGCCGGCGCCGATGCGCGGCACCGCGACGTCGAGCCCGTGCTCGAGCGACACGTGCTCCTCCGCGGACGAACCCGCCGAACGCGGCGATCCGGTCTTCGCGAAGAGATGGATGCCGTCCTTGCCGATCTCGCCGCCGTCGAGGACGAGCTTCGCCCCGACGGCTCGTCCCTCCTCGCTCGTGAGCCCGAACGGCTTCGCCGACACGTTCGTGAGCTGCCACCGGATGCGCGTCGCTTGTCCGGGCGCGAGCGAGAACAGGGCGATCGGCTGCGACACCTCGACGGGGAAGCGGATGACGATGTTGCCGTGCGGAGCGCCCGGCGTCTCGAACGCGCCGAAGCGACGGCGCACCCGCGGCACCTCGGCGAGCAGATGGATCGTCTCCGGAGCGGCGAGGGGCGGACCGCTCTTCTGAGGGCGGAACATCCGCAGCACGAGCTCGAGCTCTTCGCGTTCGAAGCAGTGCGTCGCCCCGGGCGGGAGCGCCCGCGGCAAGACCAGCCTCTGCTCTGCGACCGGAGCGATCCAGCCGTCGTCGACGACGCGCACGACGACGTCGTGATGCTTGGGGAGCGGCATCCCTCCGGTGTTCTGGATCGTCACCCGGGAGACGAAGACCTTCTCCTCGGGCTCGTAGATCCCGTCGTCGTTCGCGTTGCGATGCTCGAACGACACGAGGCGGACGTCGTAGCGCGACGGATATGCCGTCGTCTTCCCGCTCTCGTCGGTGACCTCGAAGCGGATCGAGCCATCCGCGCCGTTCGGCCCGGGCTGGAGCACGGCAAAGCCGGGCGGCCCGCTCAGCCCCGGAGGCCCGGGCGCGCCGCCGGGGTTCGTGTGATGGGTCGTGCGCGACTGCTGGTTCCCGTCCGAGTCGGTGTAGTACTCGGTCTCGGTCCACGAATAGGAGCTGCCGCCTCTTCCGCCGGGGCCGCCGCTTCCGCCCGGACCGTTCACGCCCGGCGGACCACCGGCGCCGCCGCGGACGTCGTGGTGGACGAGCATGAGGAGGGGCGTGTCCTCCTCGCTCACGCGGACGACCACGTCGCCGCCGCGACCTCCCGGACCTCCGTTCGAGCCGTTCCCGCCGGGGCCGCCGTTCCCGCCGGGGCCGCCGTTCCCGCCCGCAGACCAGCGCGTCGCGTCGACGCCGGGTCGTCCGGCCGCCCCGTGACCTCCGCGCCCGCCGCAGCCGCCTTTGCCTCCGCGCCCACCGGTGGCGAGGAGCTCGACGGCGCCGGGACGCGCGAAGTCGATCTCGACCTCGTCGCGCCGCTCTCCGGCGGCGCCCGAGCGAGCGACGAACGACGCCGAGGCGGTCGTGCCGCTCGCGTCGGTGGCGCGAAGCGCGATCGCGATCTGCCCTGCGTCCTCTCCGGGCCCTGCCGGCGACGCGTCGCCGCCACGACCGCCGTCGCCGCCGGGATACGCGCCGTCCACGCCCGGCCGTCCGTCGACGGCATCGCGGCCGGCGCGTCCGCTGGCGTCGACGCGCAAGAGCGGCCCCGTTCGCAGCGCCGCGTCGCGCCGCGCGATGTCGTCTGCGGGGCTACGGTAGGGCACCCGAGCCTCGCCGGGGGTGCGTGGAATCTGCGCGCGGCATCGCCGTCGCGGAGGCTAGCTCAGGGGACGAGGTGTCTCAATCGCGGTCGGGCGCTCAGCCTTTCGGTAGGAACCAGCGGTAGCCGTTCGAGCGGCAAGGCAGTCCGAGCTCGCCGCAGATCTCGGCGACGACGTCGGGAGTGAAGAAGTAGTTGCGGAGGTGTGCGACGCGTTCTCCGCTCTCGTCGGGCTCGACACGCGTGACGGCGCGCACGGCTTCGCCGTCCTCGTGCGCGTACCAATGGAGGAGGAGCCACTCGCCGCGGTGCTCGACGACCTCGACGCGAGGCGCCGCAGGGAGGATGCGCTGCGCGAACCGATCCTCGATGCCGCGATCGTGCTCGCGCGCGAGGCGCGCGCTGCCGAAGAGCATGCCCTGGAGCACCGTCCGGCGCGCGGCTTCGGGCCCGTACTGCATCGAGGCGCCGACCACCTCGACGGCGGCGTTGTCGAGGAGCAGCCCGGTCAGGCGATCGATGTCGCCGGCGTTGAAGGCGGCGCAGAAGGCGTCGAGCACGGCCGGCCGCGGAGCGCGCGAGGGCTCGGCCGGCAGCTCGACGAGCTTGCCTCGCCCACGATGCAGCGCAGCCTTCACGGCGCCGGTCGTGGTCGACAGCGCCTCGGCGATCTCTTCGAGCGAGAAGTCGAAGACGTCCTTGAGGACGACGGCCGCGCGCTCCTGCGGAGAGAGCCGTCCGAGGAGCGTCCCCGCCGCCTCGCGCGTGGCGCGTGCGTCGCCCGTCATGGAGGGCTCCTCGTGCTCGTCGAGCGCCTCTTCGCGCCGACGGCGCCGCAGGCCGGCGAGCCACAGGTTCGAGGCGACGCGGAAGAGCCAGGCGCGCGGATTCGGGGGAGGCTCTCCCATCTGTCCGAGCGTGACGAAGGCGCGCGCCATCGCGTCCTGCGCGAGATCCTCCGCGTCCCACGGGCTGCGCGTGAGGTGGCGGCAGTAGCGATAAAGGTCGGACCGCAACGGCTCGTACGTGTCGAGGAACGCGTTCCAGGAGGTCCGGAGGGCGGAGGCGAGCGAGGCCGAAGGCCTCGAATCGGAGCGAGTCATGTCCGGTAAATGCAGCTCGGGCCCGAAAAGATACGTGCCTCCTCACGGATTCCGGACAGTCGGCTCACGGCGGCGGTCCAACGCGTCGGACTACAGCGGCGGCGCGAGCGCCTGAACGAGGGCGACGAGCTCGGCTTGCCGGCGCGTCCTCGTCTTCTCGAGAGCGCATTTGAGCTGCGTGCGGACCGTGGCGTCGCTCGTGCCGTTCTCGCTCGCGATCTCGCGCAGCGTGGCGCCGCGGGCGAGCGCGAGGACGACCTTCGCCTCCGCTGGCGTGAGCCCGTAGAGCTCCCCGAGCATCTTCGCCGTCGGCAGCGGACGCTGCCCCGGCGCCACGATGAAGATCGCGCGCTCGGCGCCCGACACGCCGAAGAGATCGCGAGGACCTCTCAGCGCGACGACCCGGACGACGAGGGGCTTGTCGTCCGTGCTCGTGACGACGCCGTCGCCGCGCTCCGCGACCGCGAGCACGCGCTCGACGTTCGTGCGTCCGAGCCGACTGGCCGCCGCGTTGGCGTATACGACTGCGTTCCTGCGATCGACGAGCAAGACGCCGTGACGCAGGCGCTCTGCGACGTCGACGAGCGCTTCGCCGACGACGCGTGCGGAGCCGAGCCTTCGATGCAGCTCCACCGCGCGTCGCATGTGAGGCATGAGCCTCGTCACGAATCGGACCTCGGTGTCGCCGAACGCGCCGCGCTTCTCCGATCGCTGCACGGCGATGAAGGTCGCCGTGTGGTGGCTCCGCTCGATCACGGCGGCGAGCGAGTAGAGGATGTCCTGCTCCTGCAAGAAGCCCCTGTAGAACTCCGTCTCTTTGAGCTCGCGGTCCGAGATCACGGAATGGCTGACGAGCACGCTGCCCGTCTGCATCTCGGGGTTCCCGCGCGAGGTCCAGGGGTTCAGCGCGGCGTAGGTCTCCGCGTACGACCGCTCCCACTCCGGATGGCTGCGGTAGGTGATCGCCAGCTCTCCGGCCTGGTTCGCGAGATCCTGGTGGATCAAGGAGGCCGTGCGGTCCCCGAGCACGTCCGCGTAGGCGGCGAGGAACTGCGGCCAACACTCGGGGTCTGCGCCCGCCTCGTACGCGAGGCCGACGAGCCGGTCGAAGGCGTCGGTGGTCAGCCGCTGGTCCGCCATGGTCTCGGGAGGATACGCGAGTGATGAGCTCGCGATCTGCAGCCGCCGTACGGTCATCCCAGCGAGCGCGCTCGGGTCGAGCTAGACGGTACGAAATGTCGTGTCATAGTTTGAATGATCGACGTTTTGTACCATGACCGCTTCCGCCTCGAAGGTCGAAGCCCTGCGACGCCTCGCCCGCCGAGGCCCGGTGCGCTCGCGCGATCTCGCCGCGTCCGGCATCCCGCGCTCGTACCT
>ERZ777003.174-NODE-174-length-132905-cov-8.613384_pt1 | contig 132905 bp, 115 predicted proteins | sample MGYA00374956_ERZ777003 | MGnify/ENA primary metagenome ERZ777003 (study PRJEB29302, sample SAMN06268252) | bioreactor metagenome | isolation source: Joint BioEnergy Institute, California, USA | place: USA:Joint BioEnergy Institute, California, USA | collected... | reverse complement strand
CGACCAGGGTGGCGTCGTCGGTGGCGAGGTAGATCGTCCCGCCGGCCACCGCCGTGGGGGCGGAGCTGCCGGCGGCCGGCGAGCAGGGCGAACTTCCGTACCGCGGGTCTTGACCAAGCAAGCGCTAGGTAGCAGACTGACTATGCCTATTAGGAACAGCCATCGCGAGAAGGGCGGTGGGCAGGTGCTCGGCGGTCGGCCCGCGGAAGCGGCGAGGACGCGGGGTGCTGGGCGGCCGCTCGAACCGACGCGGCGAACCTCACCCGGCGGCTTGCGGACCCGCCAGGTGGCCGGTCGGGTCGACCGGGCGGTCGGCGAGGTCCCGAAGGTCGGCGAGCAGCGCCTCCGCCAGTGCCGCCTCGGCCTCGTAGTAGCGGTGAGCCCAGCGCAGCGCGGCCTCGGGATACGCCCACGCGCCGCGGGCCGCGCCCTGCCGGCGCGCCTCCGCGTTGGCCGCGAGCTGCCGCACGTGGTCGAGGTGCTCGGTCAGCAGCTGTTCGAGCCGGGCCGGGTCGGCGAGGTGGCCGAGCCAGACACGCAGCAGCAGCGAGTGCTTCAGCACCGGCGGGTCCAGCGGCGCGGTCGCGGCCCAGCGGCGCATCACGGCCAGCCCCGCCTCGGTGATCGAGTACAGCCTGCGGTCGCGTGCCGACGCCGACTCCACCGTCCGGGACCGGACGTAGCCGAGCGACTCCAACCGCTTCAGATCGCTGTAGATCTGGCTGAACGACGGACTCCAGTAGAAGAACCGGATCGTCCAGTCGGCCCACATCTTCAGGTCGTAGCCGGACAGCTCCTCGCCGAAGGACAGCAGTCCCAGCACGGCGTAGCTGGTGGCGGGCAGGTCCGGGCCGGCGGGCTGGTCCGGATCGACCGGCCGGTCCGGATCGACCGGCTCACTCGGCATGGCTGGCACGTCTCGGACCCTACCCTCCGGTCCGCGGCCGGCCCTCCAGCCTCGTCACACCACCCGGGCGCCGTCCCGGCTCCACACCCGGCCGCCTCCGCGCCGGGCACCACGGCATTCGGCTGACGGCACGACCGCCAGCGGCAGGGGAGGACACATGATCGATCAGCGGTCACCGGCCAACACCGGAGGCTCCGAGCACCGGTACGACGCGGTGGTGGTCGGGGCGGGGTTCGCCGGCATGTACATGCTGTACCGCCTACGGGAGCGGGGCTTCCGGGTGCACGTCTTCGAGGCGGCGGACAACGTGGGCGGTGTCTGGTACTGGAACCGGTACCCCGGCGCCCGCTGCGACGTGCCGAGCCTGGCCTACTCCTACTCCTTCTCCGAGGAGCTGCAGCAGGAGTGGGAGTGGACCGAGCGGTACGCCTCACAGCCGGAGATCCTCCGCTACGCGGAACACGTCGCCGACCGGTTCGACCTGCGCCGGGACATCACCTTCGGCACCCGGGTGACCTCGGCGGTCTTCGACGAGCAGAGCGCGAGCTGGACCGTCACCACCGACACCGGGGCCCGGGTCAGCGCACGCTACCTCATCCCGGCGGTCGGGTGCCTGTCCGCGACGCAGACGCCGCAACTGCCCGGCGCGGAGTCGTTCCGCGGCCAGACCTACCACACCGGGAACTGGCCGCACACGCCGGTCGACTTCACCGGCAGGCGGGTGGGCGTCATCGGCACCGGTTCCTCCGGCATCCAGGCCATTCCGCTGATCGCCGAGGTGGCCGAGCGGCTCGTCGTCTTCCAGCGGACGCCCAACTTCAGCCTGCCCGCCCGCAACCGGCCCCTGACCGCCGAGGAGATACGCGAGACCAAGAGCCGCTACGCGCAGATCCGGGCCGAGATGCGGCGTACCCCCGCCGGTGCCCTGCATCCCTCGACGGGCAAGGGCGTGCTGGAGGTCAGCGAACAGGAGCGGATCGCCGAGCTGGAACGGCGCTGGGAGATCGGCGGCACCGGCTTCATGGCCGCGTTCACCGACATCCTGCGCGACGCCGACGCCAACCGGGCGGTCGCCGACTTCGTCCGCGGCAAGATCCGCCAGATCGTGAAGGACCCGGAGGTCGCCGAGAGGCTCTGCCCCAAGGACCACCCGATCGGCGCCAAGCGGATCTGCGTCGACACCAACTACTACGAGACGTTCAACCGCCCCAACGTCGAGCTGGTCGACGTGCGGGCGACACCCATCAGGGAGCTGACCCCGAACGGGCTGCGGACCAGCGAGGCCGAGTACGAGCTGGACATCATCGTGTACGCCACCGGGTTCGACGCGATGACCGGCTCGCTGACCCGGATGGACATCCGCGGCCCGGACGGCACCAGCCTCGCCGACGCCTGGCGGGACGGGGCGGCGACGTACCTGGGGCTGGCCGTCGCCGGCTTTCCCAACATGTTCGTCGTCACCGGTCCGGGCAGTCCGTCGGTGCTGGTCAACTGCATCATGGCGGCCGAGCAGCACGTGGAGTGGATCTCCGACCTGCTGGAGCACCTGCGGGACCGTGGGGCGAACCGGATCGAGGCGGAGCGGGACGCCCAGGACGAGTGGGTGGCCCACGTCAACGAGGTGGCCAACCGCACCCTGTACCCGCAGGCGAACTCCTGGTACGTCGGCGCCAACGTCCCCGGCAAGCCGCGGGTCTTCATGCCGTACGTCGGCGGCCTGAACGTCTACCGCGAACGTTGCGACGAGGTCGCCGCCGCGGGTTACCGCGGCTTCCGGATCACCGCCGGCGTCTGAGCGGCGGGAAGGAGTCACATGGCACTGGATCCACAGTCCGCGGCGGTGGTCGCCGCGATCGAGAAGCGTTTTCCCCGGCTCGGCACCGAGGTGCTCGACGCCGCCGAGGCGCGCCGCATCCTGGCGGCGAACCCCCCGCCCCCGGCCCCGAAGGCGGAGGTGCATGCGGTCGAGGAACTGGTCGCCCCCGGCCCCGGCGGCGACATCCGGCTGCGGGTCTACCGGCCGCTCCCGGCCGACGGGCCGTCACCGGCGATCGTGTTCTTCCACGGCGGCGGGTTCGTCATCTGCAGCCTGGACACCCACGACGCGCCCTGCCGGCAGATGGCACTGCAGACCGGGGCGGTGGTGGTGTCGGTGGACTACCGGATGGCGCCGGAACACCGGTTCCCCGCCGCGGCCGACGACGCCGAGGCGGCGACCCGCTGGGTGGCCGACAACGCCGCGACGCTCGGTGTCGACCCGGCCCGGATCGCGGTGGCGGGGGACAGCGCCGGGGGCAACCTGGCCGCGGTGGTCGCCCAGCGCTGCGCCCGGGGCGCCGGACCGGCGCTGGCCTACCAGTTGCTGATCTACCCGATGCTGGACCACGCCTTCGACACCGAGTCCTACCGCAGCAACGGCCACGGCTACGCGGTGACCATCGACCACCTGCGCTGGTACTGGGACCAGTACCTCGGCGGCCGGGACGGCACCGACCCGGACGCCTCGCCGCTGCGCGCCACCGACCTGAGCGGGCTGCCGCCGACCTACCTGGTGGCCGCCGAGCACTGCCCGCTGCGCAGCGAGAACGAGGCGTACGCCGAACGGCTGCGTGCGGCCGGGGTGCCCGTGACGTACGCCTGTTGGCCCGGGGTGGCGCACGGGTTCTTCACGCTGGACCACCTGCTCGACACGGCCCGCACGGCGGCCCGGCACGCGTACGCGACGGTCCGGGAGGCGCTGCATGGCTGAGGCACGGGTCGCCGTGGTCACCGGCGCCGCGTCCGGGATCGGTCGGGCCACCGTGGCCCGCCTCGTCGACCGGGGCGACCTGGTGTTGGGTGTGGACCGCAACGCCGCCGGCCTGGCGACGCTGCGCGACGAGCTCGGCCCGAGCGGCGACCGTCTCGCCACGCTCGCGGTCGACCTCGCCGAGGCCGAGGCGGCCGACACGGTGGTGACGGACTGCCTCCGGCGGTGGGGTCGGCTCGACGTGCTCGCCCTGGTCGCCGGCATCGGGCAGTTCGGCGCCACCGCCGACGTCACCCTCGCCGAGTGGGATCGCGTGCTGAACGTGAACCTCCGGGCGCCGTTCCTGCTCGCCCAGGCCGCGCTGCCCCACCTGGTGAGCACCCGCGGCTGTGTCGTCGCGGTCTCGTCGATCGCCGGCCTGCAGGGCTGGCCGTACAGCGCGGTGTACGCGGCCACCAAGGGCGGGCTGGTGACGATGATGCGGTCACTGGCCATCGAGTACGGACCCGCGGGCGTCCGGGTGAACGTGGTCTGCCCGGGCGGGGTGGACACGGCGCTCACGGCGGAGTTCCGGTCGGGCGTGGTGGCATACGACGAGAGCCTGCGCAAGCGGTCCACGGGCCTGCAGGGCCGCAAGGCGGACCCGGCGGAGATCGCCTCCGCCATCGCCTTCCTCGCCTCCGACGACGCGTCCTTCGTCTCCGGCTCGGTGCTGCGGGTCGACGGGGGCGCCTTCGCGTAGCGGGCACGGGCACAGGTGACGACCGGCCGGACGAGGACCCGGCCTGACGATCGAGGACAGCGATGGACTTCCAACTCGACGCAGAACAGGCGGCGTGGCGTGACGAGGTGCGGGCGTTCCTGGCGGAGAACGTCACCGAGGAGCTCCGGCGGGAGATGGCCGTGCACCATCTCGACAAACCCGACGGTGAGGTCGAGGCGTTCCGCCGCAAGGTCGGTCAGCGGGGCTGGTTCGGGCTGAACTGGCCGGTCGAGTACGGCGGTCTGGGGTTGAGCGCCGTGCACCAGCACATCCTGGCCACCGAGTTCGAGTACGCCGGGGCCCCGCCGCTGGACCTGACCGTGACGTCGGTGGCGCCGATGATCATCCGGTACGGCACGCCCCAGAACAAGGCGGAGTTCCTGCCGCCGATCGCCCGTGGCGAGCTCAGGGTCGCGGTCGGCTACTCCGAGCCGGACGCCGGCACCGACCTGGCCAGCCTGAGGACCCGGGCCGACCTCGACGGCGACACCTGGGTCATCAACGGCTCCAAGATCTGGAACAGCGCCGCCCAGCGGGCCACGCACGAGTGGCTGTGCGTCCGAACCGACCAGCAGGCACCCAAACACCGGGGGATATCGGTGATCATGGTGCCGATCGACACGCCCGGCATCGAGATCCGCCCCATCATCACCTGGTCCGGCTACCGGACCAACGAGGTGTTCTTCACCGACGTACGGGTGCCGGTGACCAACCTGATCGGCGAGGTCAACAAGGGCTGGCAGTACATCACCGGCGCGCTGGACCTGGAACGCGGCGCGCTGACGAACGTGGGCGACCTGCGCCGCGCCGTGGACGACCTGATCGCGCTGGCCGACCGGCCGCTCGCCGACGGCACCCGGCCGGCCGACGATCCGGTGCTGCGGCGGCAGCTCGCCCAGCTCGACGCCGACGTCGAGGTCGCGGCGCTGATGGGCCTGGAGGCCGCGTCCCTGCTGGACAGCGGCACCATCCCGACGGTGCAGGTGAGCGTCGAGAAGGTGTTCTCCAGCGAGCTGCGGCAGCGGATCGCCGACCTCGGCACCCGGATGGCGGGGTTGGCGGGAGCGCTGTCGCGGGACAGCCCGGGGGCGGTCGCGCACGGCCGCTTCGAACAGCTCTACCGTGCCGCGCCGCTGCTGCGGTTCGGCGCCGGCACCAACGAGGTGCTCCGCGACGTCATCGCCCAACGCGGGCACGGCCTGCCACGCGGTGGACGCTGAGGCAGACAGGTAAGGGACGGGATCGATGAGACTGGTGCTCACCGCCGAGCAGCGCGAGCTGCGGGCGGTCTTCGCCGAGCTGTTCGCACGCCAGTGTCCGACCTCGCTGGTCCGAGACCTCAAGCGGCCGGAGTCCGACGGGTTCCCCCCGCAGCTGTGGACCGCGCTCGCCGCGGCCGGCGCGCTCGGCCTGCCGTTCGGGCAGGAGTACGGCGGCCAGGGGGCCGGGCTGTTCGAGCTGGGCCTGTTCTTCACCGAGGCCGGCGCGGCGCTGTGCCCGACCGTCGTCTACACCACGCTGCTGTACGGGCTGGCCGTCGACCGCCTGGGCACGCCGCGGCACCGGGACGCGTACCTGCCGGCGCTGTGCGCCGGTGAGCTGGTCGCGTCCGTGGCCGCCTGGAACCCCTCGGACGCGGGGGACCTGCGGCCCCGGCTGCGCGCGACGCGCGACGGCGACGGATGGCGGATCGGCGGCACGCTCGACTTCGTCGCCAACGCCGAGCGCGCCGACGTCGTCCTGGTCACCGCGACGGAGGAGACCCCGACGGGGCCGGGACGGGTGCTCGGCTTCGTCGTCCGGCCCGGTGGACCGGGCTGGTCGGCCGAGCGGCTGCGGACGATCGCCGGGGACAAGCAGAGCCGGGTCCGGCTCGTGGACTGCCGCGTCGACGACGACGCGGTGCTGGCCGGCCCCGACGGGCGGGGCCTGGACCCGGCCGACCTGGGCTGGGTGGCGGAGGCCGCGGTGGCGTTGCAGTGCGCCGAGATGGTCGGCGGCACCGCCGCCGTGCTGGACCGGACGGTCGAGTACGTCAGGACCCGGCACCAGTTCGACCGGCCGATCGGCAGCTTCCAGGCGGTGCAGCACCACGTCGCCAACATGCGGATCGCGCTGGACGGGGCCCGGCTGGCGGCGTACTCGGCGCTGTGGTGGCTGGGGCGGGGCGAGCGGGCCACCCGGCGGGTGGCGGTCGCCAAGATGCACTGCAGCGAGGCGTACAAGTGGGCGACGCTGACCTGCCACCAGCTCCAGGGCGGCATGGGCTACGTGCGCGAGACGGATCTGCACCTGTGGTCCGAGCGGGCCAAGGTGACCGAGCTGCAGGGCGGTACCGCCGACGTCGCCGCGCGGTGGCTGGAACGCGAGATCGGACTGGTCGGATGAGCCGGCCCGAGACGTCGGCCGCGGGCGTGCCGGGGCGTCCCGACGGCGCCGGCGAAGAGCGACCGCAGGTGTTCGACGGCGTACGCGTGATCGACCTGTCCCGGTGGGTCGCCGGCGAGTACGCGACGAAGTTGTTCGGCGACTTCGGCGCCGACGTGATCAAGGTGGAGAAGCCGGGCGAGGGCAGCCTCACCCGCCGCTGGGGCCCGTTCCCGAACGACGTGCCCCACCCCGAGCGCAGCGCCCTGTTCCTGCACCTGAACACCAACAAGCGGTCCATCGCCATCGACCTGCACGACCCGGCCGGTGTGGCGTTGCTGCTCGACCTGGTCGGCACGGCGGACGCGGTGGTCGAGTCCTTCCGGCCGGGGCACCTGGAGCGGTTGGGGCTCGGCCCCGAGGTGCTGCTGGCCCGCAACCCGCGTCTGGTGCTGACCCGGATCAGCGCCTTCGGGCAGACCGGCCCGTACCGGGACCGGGAGGCGACCGGGATCGTGCTGCAGGCGATGGGCGGGCCGATGCACGCCACCGGCGCGGCGGGGCGGGCCCCGCTGCGCAAGCCCGGACTGTTGGAGCACTACACCATCGGGCGTGCCGCGGGCTACGCCACGCTGGCGGGGCTGTTCCACGCCCGACGGACCGGCAGGGGCTCGGTCGTCGACGTCTCCGGGCAGGAGGTGCTGCTCTCCGGCGCGGACCGGCGGGCGTCGTACCTGATGTCGACGGCCTTCTCCGGGTGGATCCCGCCGCGTGGGGTGCGCAGCGTGCACCGCAGCGGCAACCTCTTCACCGGTCCGTTCCGGGCCAGGGACGGGTACGTGATGGTCTACGTGACCACCCGCGAGTTCTGGAACCGGCTGGTCAACCTCGTCGGGGCCGGTGACGACGAGTTCCTGGCCAGGTATCTGGACCGGCAGAGCCTCGGCGCGGACTGGGAGCACTTCACCCGGTACGTCAGCGACTGGTTCGCGGCGCGGTCCAAGATCGAGATCATGGAGCGCGGCGAGGCGGCCCGGATCCCGCTGACGGCGCTGCTGGACGTCTCGGAGCTGTTGGAGCATCCGCACTACCGCGGCCGGAACCTGTTCGTGCGGGGCACACACCCGCAGGCCGGGTCGCTGGAGTACGTCGGCCCACCGTGGCGGATGGCCGGCGGGTTCCGGCTGCGCCGGACGGCGCCGCTGCTGGACGAGCACGGCGCCGAGATCCGGGCCGAACTGGCCGCGGCGCCGACGGCGGGAGACGCGCCGCAGCCGACCGCCGCCGACGAGGGGAGCACCCGATGAGCCGACCACTGGAGGGCATCCGGGTCGTGGACCTGACCGTGGTGTGGTCGGGTCCCGGGGCGACCGCGCTGCTGGGCGACCTCGGCGCCGAGGTGATCCGCCTGGAGGCCAACAACCGGACCAGCCGGCAGGTCTCGGCGACGGTGACACGCGAGTCGATGAGGGCCGTCGGCTACCACGGGGGCACCTACCCCGACCGCGATCCCGAGCCGCGGCCGTACGACCGGACCGCGCTGTTCGCCTGGCACGCCCGTAACAAGCTGTCCGCCTGCTGCAACCTGGAGACTCCGGAGGGGCATCAGGCGGCGCTCGACCTGCTGGCGATCAGCGACGTGCTGGTGGAGAACAACAGCAACGGGACCCTGGAGAAGCTCGGCCTGGGTCACGAGCGGCTGCTGGAGTTGAACCCCCGGCTGATCGTGGCGCGGATGCCGCCGATGGGCATGTCCGGGCCGATGAGCAGCTACCTCGGATACGGCCCGAACTTCAACGCGCTGGTCGGCATCGCCGCGATGGACGGCTACGAGGGCGAGACCCCCGACACCGCCGGCGAGAACTACCACATGGACGAGGCCGCCCCCGCCGGGCTCGCCTTCGCCGTGCTGGCCGCGCTCTGGGACCGGGAGCGGACCGGCGTCGGCGGCCTCGTCGAGTTCCCCCAGGCCGAGAACGTGATGGCGGAGGTCGGCGAGTTCGTCCTCGACTACCAGATGAACCGTCGCAACCCGCCGATCCTCGGCAACAGCGATCCGCACCTGCTGCAGGACGTGTTCGAGAGCGCCGAGCCGGACCGGTGGGTGGCCGTCTCGGTCCGGCACGACGCGGACTGGGCGGCGCTGACCGAGGTTGCCGGTCGGCCCGACTGGGCGCCCCTCGGGGCAGACGCCGACGGGCGCCGGCGGCACTCGGCGGCGCTGCGGGCGCGGATCGCGGACTGGGTCCGCCGACACCCGGCCGACCGCGTCGTCGAGCTGCTGCAGGCCGCCGGGGTGCCGGCCGGCGAGGTGATGACCGAGGACCGGCTGCTGGCCGACCCGCACCTGGCGGCCCGCGGGTGGTTCGTGGAGCGCAGCCACCCCGCCGTCGGCACCCACCGGTTCCCGGGCCAGCCGTTCCGCGCCGACGGCTTCGAGACCGTCTTCGGCCGTCCGCTGCCCGGCTTCGGCGAGGACAACGACTACGTCTACCGCGAGCTGCTCGGCTACCCGGAGGAACGCTACCGCGACCTGCGCGAGCGTGGCCTGGTGACCGACGAGCAACTGGCGTGAGCACACCGTTCGACGAACCTGGAAGGTATGCCATGACCGGCGAAGAGCCGTTGATTCCGCCCGAGGTGGCCGCCAGGGTGGGGACCGTCGTCGCGCGCCGCACCGGCGTGGTCGACACCAAGGAGTTCCAGCGCTGGGCGGCCTCGGTGCGGGACCGCAACCCGCTGTACTTCGACCCGGAGTACGCCCGGGCACACGGGTACGACGACGTCGTCGCCCCGCCGATGTTCCTGCAGCACGTCACGCTCGGCGTGGCCGACCTCGACGAACTGCGCCCCGACGGCTCCGCCGGCACCGGCTCGGGCAATCTCACCTTCCCCCGGTGCCCGCGGCGGATGGCCGGCGGCGAGGACACCACGTTCTTCGCCCCGGTCTACGGCGGGGATGTCATCACCAGCGAGCGCCGGATCCACAGCATCGAGGAGAAGCGTGGGCGCTCCGGCCGGTTCGTGCTGGTGACCTGGAAGACGACGTACACCAACCAGCGGGACGAGGTCGTGGCCGAGTCGACCACCTCGATGATCGCCCGCCCGTGACGCAGGAGGCGAAGCCGTGCCGGACAGGCAGTTGTACTACGAGGACGTCGAGGTCGGCCAGGCGATTCCCACGCTGGTGACCTCGGTGGATCCCGTCCAGATGTTCTTCTTCAGCGCCGCGACCTACAACGGCCACCGCATCCACTACGACCGTGCCTGGGCGACCGAGGTGGAGGGGTACCCGGACATCGTCGTCCAGGGCCCGTTGCAGGCCGCCCTGCTCGCGCGTGCGGTCACCGAGTGGATCGGCGGGGCCGGGCGCCTGGTCAGGTTCGCGGTGCAGAACCGAGCCAGTTGCTTCCCCGGGGAGGAACTGCACTTCGGCGGCACGGTCACCGGCAAGCGGGAGGCGGACGGGGCGGCGCTGGTGGACCTGGAGATCCGCGGCGCCAAGGCCGACGGCCAGCTGCTGATGCCGGGCACCGCGGTCGTGGCTCTGCCCCGCCGCGGCGACGGGTGAGGGAGGGATTTCGTCGTGGGGCTGAGGGGTGAGGCCGCGATCGTCGGCTTCGTGGAGCTGCCACCGACCCGCAGACCGACCCGACCGGCGATGTTCACCCTCGACCAGTGGGCGACGCTGGCCAAGGCCGCCATCGAGGACGCGGGAGTCGATCCGACCCGGGTGAACGGCCTGGTCGCCAGCGGCCTGGCGGAGTCGGAGAGGTTCGTCCCGGCGACGTTGTCGGAGTACCTCGGACTGCCGCTGAACTACGGCGAGGTCGTCGACCTCGGGGGTGCGACCTCGGCCGGCATGGTGTGGCGGGCGGCGGTCGCGGTGGAGCTGGGCCTGTGCGACGCCGTGCTCGCCGTGGTGCCCGGTTCGTACCACCTGCCGCGCTCGACACGGCGCCCGCCGGCGGAGCCGGACTACTTCGGGGCCTCCAGCAACAGGTACGGCTCGCCCCAGGCCGAGTTCGAGATCCCCTACGGCAACCTGGGGCAGAACGCGCCGTACGCGCAGATCGCCCGACGGTACGCCGCCGAGTTCGGTTACGACCCCCGGGCGACCGCGAAGATCGCCGTCGACCAGCGGACCAACGCCTGCGCGACCCCGGAGGCGGTGTTCCACGGTCAGCCGATCACCGTCGACGACGTGCTGGCCAGCCCGATCATCGCCGATCCGCTGCACCTGCTGGAGATGGTGATGCGCTGCCACGGCGGTGCCGGGGTGCTGGTCGCCAACGCCGACCTCGCGCGGCGGGCCCGCCACCGTCCGGTCTGGATCCGGGGGTTCGGCGAGCGGATCGCCTTCAAGACGCCGACGTACGCCGAGGATCTGCTGCGGTCGCCGTTGGCCTCGGCCGCCGAGGCCGCCTTCCGGATGGCCGGGGTGCGGCGCGCGGACGTCGACATGGCCTCCATCTACGACTGCTACACGATCACCGTGCTGATGAGCCTGGAGGACGCCGGCTTCTGCGCCAAGGGCGAGGGCATGCGGTGGGTGACCGAGCACGACCTGACCTTCCGCGGGGACTTCCCGCTGAACACGGCGGGCGGGCAGCTCTCGTTCGGGCAGGCGGGGATGGCCGGCGGCATGCACCACGTCTGCGACGCGGTACGGCAGTTGACGGGCCGGGCGGGGAGGGCGCAGGTGGCCGACTGCAACACGGCGTTCGTCTCCGGCACCGGCGGCATCATGAGCGAGCAGGTCGCCCTGATCCTGCAGGGCGACTGAGGAGGGACGGGATGGAGAAGCCGCTGCCCGAGCCGACCCCGGTGTCGGCGCCGTTCTGGGCCGCCCTGGCCGAGCACCGGATCCGGATCCAGTACTCGCCGTCGGCCGGCGAGTACGTGTTCTACCCCCGCCTGCTCGCGCCCCGTACCCTCGCCGACGACCTGGAGTGGCGGGAGATCTCCGGTCTCGGAACCCTGTACACCTACACCGTCGCCGAGCGGCCCACCGCCCCGCCGTGGGCGGACAGCGTGCCGCAGCTGCTCGCGGTGGTGCAGTGGGACGAGGGGCCGCGGTTCAGCACCGAGTTGGTCAACGTCGAGCCGGCCGAGCTGAGGGTGGGGATGCGGGTCCGCCCCGTCTTCTGCGACCAGCCCGAGGCCGGGATCACCCTGCTGCGGTACGAGCCGGTACGGGACCGGTGACCGTGGTGGCTTCCGCCGGGGTGGCGACGTCGCCTATGCTTGCTTGCCTATCAAGCGCTTGGTCAGTGATGGGGATGTCGGGCCGGCCTCGGCCGTCAGGAACCGGGAGGCTGACGTGAAGTACGCGGTACAGGCGCCCGTCGCGGCCGGCACCACGGCGCAGCCCGACTGGATCGGCGAGTTCGCGGTCCACGCCGAGGCGTGCGGATTCGAGTCGATCGCCGTGGTGGAACACGCGATCGTGGCCAGCGGCTACTCCAGCGTGTACCCGTACGACGCCTCGGGTCGGATGGGACTGGCCGACGACTGCCCGATCCCCGACCCGTTGGACCTGCTGGCGTTCTTGGCCGCGCGGACCACGCGCATCGGTCTGGCCACCGCCGTCCTGGTCCTGCCGAACCACCACCCGGTCGTGCTGGCCAAGCGGGTGGCCACGGTCGACGCGCTCTCCGGCGGCCGGCTGCGCCTGTGCGTCGGCGCGGGGTGGATGCGCGAGGAGATCGAGGCGTGCGGCGCCGACTTCGCCAGCCGTGGCCGCCGGATGGACGAGGCCATCGACGTGATGCGCGCCCTGTGGGCGGAGACCGGGCCGCAGGGCGCGACGTACCACGGGGAGTTCTTCGGGTTCGAGCGCGCGATGAGCTACCCCAAGCCCGCCAACCCGCAGGGAGTGCCGATCCACATCGGCGGACACAGTGTCGCCGCCGCGCGTCGGGCCGGCCGACGCGGCGACGGGCTGCAGCCGCTCGGCGTCGTCGGGGACGAGCTGCGCAGGCTGGTCGAGATCATGCGTACCGAGGCCGAGCGTGCGGGCCGCGATCCGGACCGGCTGGAGCTGAGCCTGGGGCACTCGGCGGCCCGGGTGACCCCGGAGCGGGCCGAGCGGCTGGCCGCGCTGGGCGCGGACCGGATCGTCCTGGCCGTCACCCCGACCACCGATCTCGCGGCGGCCAAGGACGAGCTGTCCGCCTGCGCCGAGCGGCTCGGACTGTCCGCGTCGTGATCACCGCGGCCGACCGCGCGGACATCAGCGACCTGGTCCACCGGTACGCGCTGTTCGTGGACCGGCGGGAGATCCTGGCGGCCGCCGGGCTGTTCGCCGACACGGCGGTGCTCGTGCTCCCCGATCCGCCGCGGGAGCTCGGCCCGGTCCGGCGACACGTGGGCCGGGCGGAGATCGTCGCGGCGTTGCGGTCGGTGTGCGACATCCCGGTGACCCTGCACGGGATCCTCGGCCTGGTCGTCGAACCGGACGGAGCCGACGGGGCCGTCGGCGCGGTGTGCGGCGTGGCGCACCACGTCACCGACCGGCCGGACGGCACGGCCACCGACCTGGTGTGGTACCTGCGCTACGCCGACACCTACCGGCGTGAGGACGGCCGGTGGCGGATCACCCGTCGTGCGCTTCAGATCGACTGGATCGAGACCCGGCCGGTGCGCCACCGGCGCGGGCCGGTACGGAAGGGACCATGATGCAGCGTCTGGCTGGCAGGACCGCCGTGGTGACCGGGGGAGCGCTCGGCATCGGCGGTGGAGTCTCGCGCAGGCTGGCCGCCGCCGGCGCGACCGGGGTGGTGAACGACATCGACGCCGCGGCGGCCGCGGCCGCGATCGACGACATCACGGCCGCCGGTGGCCGGGGTGTCGCCCTCGTCGGCGACATCCGTCGGCCGGAGGTGGTCCAGGCCCTGCGCACCCGGGCCCTCGAGGTCGGCGACGGCCGGGTCGACGTCCTGGTCAACAACGTCGGCGACTTCCGCCCGGCCGCCAGGACGTTCCTGCACAGCACCGAGCAGCAGTGGCAGGCCCTGTACGAGGTGAACCTGCTGCACGTCTTCCGGGTGACCCACGCGCTGCTGCCGCTCATGGTCGAGCAGCGGTCCGGCGCGGTCGTCAACGTCTCGACCGTGGAGGCGTTCCGGGGCATCCCCGGGCACGCCGTCTACTCGGCCTTCAACGCCGGCGTGTCCGCGTTCACCAAGAGCCTCGCGGTGGAGGTCGGGCGGTACGGGGTACGGGTGAACGCCATCGCCCCCGACCTCGCCGACACGCCGCAGACCCCCGCCGCCGCGATGCTGCGCGGTCGCGACCCGGCGTTGATCCGCACCTGGCTGCCGCTCGGGCGGTTCGGCACCCCCGACGACTACGCCGCCGTGGTCGAGTTCCTCGCCTCCGACGACGCGCGGTTCGTCACCGGCCACACCATCCCGGTCGACGGCGGCACACTGGCCGCCTCGGGCTGGTACGGCCGGGCGGACGGCAAGGGCTGGACGAACCTGCCCAACGAGGCGTGACGCTCAGTCCTCCGGGTCGTCGACGGCGGCCCGGAGCAGCTCCCGGGCCTCCGCGCCACCGTCGAGCTGCCGGTTGACCCGGTGGGTGACCTGCCAGCCCTGTGGCGTACGGACGAACTCCCACCGGTTGACGCCGGTGCGCCAGATCCGGTAGCTGTCGGTCGCCTCGTCGCGCAGCACGAGCTGGGAGTAGGCGGTGGCGACGGCGCGGTCGCCGTCCACCCGCAGGTGCGGCAGGCCCTGCAGGTGCGCGGCGCCGGAGTGGATCAGCCGCTGGTGCGGCTCACCCGTGACCATGCCGGCGATCTCCTCGCGGCCGTGCAGCACCGCGGGGTAGGTGTCGTAGACGCCGTCGTCGGTCCACAGCCTCGCGGCGGGCTCCGGCGACCCGCTGTCCACGGCCGGGCCGTAGCTGGCGATGAGCTGCATCAGCGCCAGCCGGTCCTCGAGCTCCTGGACCCGGCGCCGCAGGTCGGCGATGACGTGGTCGTTCTCGGGCATGGTCGCTCCCTGTCACTCGGTGGCCGGGGTCCAGCCGGCCTCGGGGAATAGTTCGGGTAGTGCCGCCATCTGGTCGAGCAACTGGTCCAGGCTGTGCTGGACGAACCGGGCGTTGATGATGGTCGCGCCGGCGTCGAGGGCGCGCTCCACGTGCACCCGGGTGGAGGCGGGGTCGTCCACCGGGTCGAGGGCGGGCGGTTGCAGCACGACCTCGAAGCCCGGCGGGGGTTCGGCCGCCCGCAGCAGTTCCGCGATCCGGGCGAACGGCAGTCCGAAGGGAACCCAGCCGTCACCGAACCGGCAGGCGCGGCGGAGCGAGCGCGCCGTCCGGCCACCGACCCAGATCGGCAGGTGCGGCTGCACGCCGTGGGGGTCGACCACGAGGTCGTGGAAGCGGTAGTACGTTCCGGCGTACGCGGGCGTCCGGGTCGCCCACGCGGCGCGCAGCGCGCGCAGCGCGTCGTCGGCCCGCCTGCCACGGTCGGCGAAGGGGGCCCCGAGCAGCTCGAACTCCTCCTCCAGGGTGCCGACGCCGACGCCGAGTACCACCCGTCCGCCGCTGAGCCGGTCGAGCGTCCCGTACGACTTCGCCACCGCGAGGGGGTGGTGGTAGCCGAGCACCAGCACGTTCGTCGCCAGCCGGATGCGCCGGGTCAGGCCCGCCAGGAAACCGAGCGTCGCGAGCGGATCCCAGTAGGTGCCGCCGCGGACCCGTGCCGCGTCGGTGGGCACCGCGACGTGCTCACTGCAGGTGAGGTGGTGGTAGCCGAGGCGGTCCGCGGTCTCGGCGATCCGGCGCAGCTGCTCCGGGCCGGCCGTTTCCTCCCAGGGTGAGGACAGCCCGGGCTGGCGGATCACGACGGGGCTGAGGATTCCGAAACGCACGCGCACCTCCCCGGGCAGGCTAGCAAGCATTTGCTTGATTCGCGGCGCTCGGTGGCCAGACCGGACCCGCCGCGGGTATCGCCCGGAGCCGCCGCACCAGCTCGGCGAACTCCTCGTCGTGCCGGTCGTCCGGCGGCAGCCCGACCGCCAGCCCGTGCGCGATGCCGCCGTACCACCGCTGGAGCACGTCGGGCAGCTCGGCGTAGGTCGCCTGCGGTACCAGGTCCGCCAGCACGTCGTCGGTGAGCACCGCCGGCAGGTCGGCCCAGCGCTCGGCCCGGACCAGCTCGGTCAGGTGCTCGCCGACCTCGGCGTAACCGAGCATCCGGAGGGTCGGCCGGTAGGCCGGGGTGGAGTACAGGAAGGCGAACTCGCGGCGGGCGGCGTCCAACGCGGCGCGCAGCGCCGTCCGGTCGGGCGCGGTGACGCACTTGGAGACGACCACCACCCGGGGGCCGCCGTCGGTGCGACCCGCCCGGCGCGCGCCGGCGACGAGCGCGGGCAGGCAGTGCTCGCGCAGGAAGCGGGGGTGGGAGTTGGTGGCGTGGGTGACGAAGCCGTCGGCCAACCCGCCGGCCACCTCGCAGACCCGTCGGTTGACCCCACCCGTCCAGAGCTGGGGTGGTCGCACGTCGGCGCCGCCCGGGTTGAAGTACGGCTGCAGCCGGGTGAATCGGTAGTGCGGACCGTGGTGGTCCAGCGGCCGGCCGGTGCGGAACGCGTCGAAGATGGCGCGCATCGCGCGCAGGTAGTCGGCCAGCCTGCCCGCCGGATCGGTCCAGGTGACGGAGAAGCGGCCCTCGATGTTGCCACGCACCTGGGTGGCGAGGCCGAGCTGGAAGCGGCCACCGGAGAAGCGGGCCAGGTCCCAGGCGGCGTACGCGGTGACCATCGGGCTGCGGGGAAACGCGACGGTCATGCTGGTGCGGATGCCCAGCCGGGTGCTGTGCTCGGCGGCCAGCAGCGCGACGGCCAGCGAGTCGTGCACGGTCTCCGGGATGTGCACGGTGTCGAACCCCAGCCGTTCGATCCGCCGGATCCGGGTGGCCACCTGGTCCAGCGCGGTGTCGGCGGGCAGCGTCGTGACGACCTCCATCGGCGCGGCTCCGGTCAACCCGGGAACCGGACCGACCGCACCCGGTCGGTCACGCCGTCGTGTCCGACCGTCGCCCCGCACCCGCGCGACGTACGGTCGGTGCCCCGCCCGCCGTCCGCCGTACCTGCGGCCCCGGTGGTGGCGAGGGCGCTGTCGTCCCATAGATGAGCACGTCGGGTCACTGATCCACTCCTGTCGTTCGCGGCGTCGGTGTGGCGCCGGCCGCGGGGGTGTGCTGCCGAGATGTGTTCTTGACCACCCGCGGACCCACATATATGGTCTCGACCAAGCGCTTGCTTGTCCATGCTTCCGGGTGTGGATCCACCGGCGGCGCCCTTTCGACGCGGATCACCGAAGGAGGCCAACCGCGTGAACACCTTCGGCCACATCGTGCGGTCCCGCGCCGACGACCAGCACATCGCGCTTCGCTTCGGCGACGAGCAGTGGACCTGGGCCGAGGTGGTCCAGGAGAGCGCCGACCGGGCCGCGGTGCTGGCCGGGCTGCGCGACGGGAACCGTCGGTTCCACGTCGGTGTGTTGCTGGAGAACATCCCCGACTACCTCTTCTGGATGTGCGCCGCGGCGCTCGGTGGCGCGACGCTGGTCGGCATCAACCCCACCCGCCGTGGGGCCGAACTGGCCGGGGACATCCGGCACACCGACTGCGACCTCATCCTCACCGAGGACCGGCTCGCCGACCTGCTGACCGGAATCGACCACGGCGTCCCCGCCGACCGGGTCATCAACGTGGACAGCGAACGGTACCGGGAGCTGCTGGCCGCGCACCGTGGTGCCGCGCTCCCGACCGAGTCACCCGACCCGGGCGCCACCCTGCTGCTGCTGTTCAGCTCCGGGTCCACCGGGGCGCCCAAGGCCGTCATCTGCTCCCAGCGCCGCCTGGCCGGGCTGGCGCAGACGCTCGCGAAACGCACCGAGTTGACCCGGGAGTCGGTCACCTACCTCTGTATGCCGCTGTTCCACGGCAACTCCATCATGTTGAACTTCGCCCCGGCGATGTACGTCGGCGCCACCATCTGCCTGGCCCGGAAGTTCTCCGCCTCGGGGTTCGTCCGCGACATCCACCGCTACCGACCGACGTACGTCAACTACGTCGGCCGCGCCCTGAGCTACGTGCTGGCCGTGCCTGAGACGCCCGAGGACCGCACGAGCAGCCTGCAGCTCGCCATGGGCACCGAGGCCTCCGTCGCCGACATCGAGCGGTTCAGCGCCCGCTTCAACTGTCGGGTGTCGGAGGGGTACGGGCTCAGCGAGGGCGTCCTGCGGATCAACCGGACCCCGGACACGCCCCCGGACTCCCTGGGCCTGCCGGTCGGCGGGGTGGACGTCCGGGTGCTCGACGAGGAGACCGGCGCGGAGTGCCCGCCCGCGGTCTTCGACGCGCACGGCAGGCTGCTCAACCCGGAGGAGGCGATCGGACAGATCGTCGCGATCGGCCGGGCGTCGGACTTCGAGGGCTACTACAAGAACCCCGGTGCCTACGCCGAGCGGGTGCGCGGCGAGGACTTCTGGACCGGCGACCTGGCCTACCGGGACGAGCGGGGGTTCTTCTACTTCGCCGGTCGGTCCTCCGACTGGCTGCGGGTGGACAGCGAGAACTTCTCCGCCGCGCCGGTTGAGCGGATCCTGGAACGCTGGGAGGCGGTCGACGTCGCCCTGGTCTACGCCGTACCGGATCCCCGCACGGGTGACCAGGTGATGTGCGCCCTGCAGATGAAGGACGGCCACGGGTTCGACCCGCAGGCCTTCGCCGCCTTCCTCGACGCGCAGCCGGACCTCGGGACCAAGTGGCGGCCCCGGTTCGTGCGGGTGATGGCCGAGGTCCCCACGACCGGCAGCAACAAGGTGGCCAAGACGGTCCTGCGCCGCGCCGCCTGGGTCACGACCGACCCCGTGTACTGGCGCGTCGGCTCCGAGCAGGTGTACCGGCCGCTGGACGACCGCCAGCGCCAGCTTCTCGAGAAGGAGTTCGTCGAGCACGGCCGTACCGCGCTGATCCCGAACCCCGCGTGACGACCACGGCGATGTCGCCGGCCCAGGTGGAAGGACCTACGCATGTTCCTGGACTACACGCCGCAGCAGCAACAGCTGCGTCGTGAGCTGCGTGCCTACTTCAAGAAACTGCTGACTCCCGAGGTCCGGGAGGCCATCGGCGGGACCAACGAGGACCGGCCGGCCTACCGCGAGGTGGTCCGGCAGATGGGTCGCGACGGGTGGCTCGGACTGGGATGGCCGAAGGAGTACGGCGGCCAGGGCCGGCCGGTGATCGACCAGTACATCCTCTTCGACGAGGTGCAGCGTGCCGGCGCCCCGTTCCCGTTCGTCACCATCAACACCATCGGGCCGATGATCCAGCGGTTCGGCACCGAGGAGCAGAAGCGCAGGTACCTGCCCGGAATGCTGACCGGGGACATCCTGTTCGCGATCGGGTACAGCGAACCGGAGGCCGGCACCGACCTGGCGTCGGTCCGGACACGGGCGCAACTCGTCGGCGACGAGTGGGTGATCAACGGGAACAAGGTGTTCACCAGCGGCGCCAACCAGGCCGACTACATCTGGCTGGCCTGCCGGACCGACCCCGACGCGCCCAAACACCGCGGGATCTCGATCATCATCGTCTCCACCGCGGACCCGGGATTCAGTTTCACGCCGATCGCCACCTCGGGTCTGACCCACACCAACGCCACCTACTACAACGACGTACGCGCGCCCCGGGAGAACCTGGTGGGCGAGGTCAACCAGGGCTGGAAGCTGATCACGTCCCAGCTCGGCCACGAGCGGGTCGGCCTCGCCGCCTTCGGCGGGCGCACCGAGCAGCTGTGGTCCGACGTCGTGGACTGGTGCCGGCAGGCCCGCGTCGACGGCGCGCGGCCCATCGACCGGGAGTGGGTCCGCCAGGACCTGGCGCGTACCTACGTCGAGATCGAGGCCATGCGGCTGCTCAACTGGAAGCTGGCGGTGCTGGGTGAGGGCGAGGACCCCTCGCCGGCGGCGGCGGCCGTGGCCAAGGTCTTCGGCACCGAGACCCACGACCGGGTCTGCCGCACCCTGCTGGGCGCCGTCGGGCCGATGGCGACCCGCCGGCCGGGCGCACCCGGCGCGCCGCTGGACGGGCGGCTGGAGGCGCTCGCCCGCGGGTCGTACATCAACACCTTCGGCGGCGGCACCAACGAGGTGCTGCGCGACATGATCGCCGTCAACGGCCTCGGCATGCCGCGGCGGGCCAGGTGAGGCCGATGACGACCGCGACGACGAACGAGGAACAGGCCTTCCTGGAGTCCCTGCGCGCCTTCGTGGGCCAGGAGGCGACACCGGTGCGGCACGCACAGGAGCCGGTCAACCGGCCGATGATCCGGCACTTCGTCGAGGCGATGGGTGACGAGAACCCGATCTACCTCGACGAGGCCGCCGCGGTGGCGACCGGGCGGGAGGGCATCGTCGCCCCACCGCCGATGCTGTCGACCTGGCTCATGGTCGGGTACCGGGCACACCAGGCAGCCCGCTCCGGCGCCGCCCCCGACACCCCGATGTCCCGGCTGCTGAGGCTGCTCGACGAGGCCGGGTTCACCGGCGTGGTCGCCACCGACGACGAGCAGGTCTACCACCGGGAGCTGCGCCCCGGCGACCAGCTCTCGATGACCACCGTCATCGCGGACATCTCGCCGCGCAAGCGGACGGCGCTGGGACCCGGACACTTCATCACCACCCAGCGCACCTACCGCGACCAGCACGGGCAGGTCGTCGCCGAGCAACGGTTCCGGATCCTGCGCTTCCGGCCGCAGCAGGCGTCCGCCGCGGCGACGTCGGCCTCCCGGCGCACCCCCGACCCCGCGGCGCCGGCACCCACCGCCGACCCGGCCAGGCGGCCCAAACCATTCATCACCCGGGACAACGCGTTCTGGTTCGAGGCGGCCCGCCAGCACCGGCTGGTGATCCAGGCGTGTACCGACTGCGGCCGTCTGCGCCACCCGCCCTCGCCGGCGTGCCCGCACTGCCGGTCCTTCAACTGGCACGAGGTGCCGGCGTCCGGCCGCGGCACCGTGCACAGCTACGTCGTCAGCCACCACCCGAAGGCACCGGGCTTCGACTATCCGCTGCCGATCGTGCTGGTGGACCTGGAGGAGGGCACCCGGCTGGTCGCGGACTTCGCCGGGGACCCGGCCGAACTCCGGATCGGCCTGCCCGTCGAGGTCGAGTGGCTCAGGTACGACGACGAGCTGACGTTGCCGCGGTTCCGCGCGGTGGGGGAGGACGCCTGAATGGACTTCCAGCTGACCGAAAGCCAGGTCACCGTCCGGCAACTCGCCGCCGGGGTGTTCGAGCAGCACGGCGACGTGCAGCGCCTCATGGAGGTCGAGGCGGGCGACGACCGGTTCGACCGCCGGCTGTGGCGCGACCTGGCCGACGCCGGAGTGCTCGGACTGGCCGTACCCACCGAGTACGGCGGTGCCGGCCTCGGGCTGTCGGAGTTCGCGCTCGCCCTCGTCGAGCAGGGGCGGCGGGTGTGCCTCGTGCCGCTCTGGGAGACCGTCGTGCTCGGCGCCCTGGCACTGGCGCGGTACGGCACCGACGGGCAACGGCGCACCTGGCTGCCCCGGGTCGCCGAGGGTTCCGTCGTGCTGGCCGCGGCGTTGGAGGACCTCGGCGCCGGCCGGCCCTGGACACCCGGGGTGCGCGCGACCGGAGGTGAGGGCGACTGGAGGCTGACCGGAACCGGCACCGCGGTGCCCTTCGCCCATGTCGCCGACGCCGTGCTCGTGCCCGCGCGTACCCCGAACGGCTCGGTCGAGCTGTTCCTGGTCGAGACCGGGCGGGCCGGGGTGGACCGCGCGCGTTACGAGCGCACCGACCGCGCGATCGCGGCCGACCTCGTGTTCGACGCGGCGCCCGCCGAGCGGCTCGGCGACGGGCCCGACGAGGACCGGCTGGACTGGCTGCTGCAACGCGCCTGGGTCGGCCTGGCCGCCATCCAGCTCGGGGTGAGCCAGGAGTCCGTCCGGCGCACCGCCGAGTACCTGTCGCAACGGCACCAGTTCGGGGTGCCGCTGGCCACCTTCCAGGCCGCCGCGCACCAGGCCGCGAACTGCCACATCGACACACAGGCGATGGAGGTCACCTTCTGGAACGCCCTGTGGCGGCTGGAGACCGGCCGGCCGGCGGCCGCGGCCGTGCACGTGGCGAAGTGGTGGTCCGCGGACGGCGGTGACCGGGTCGCCCGCACCGTCCAGCACCTCCACGGCGGCATCGGCGCCGACGTCACCTACCCGATCCACCGCTACATGCTCTGGACGAGCCAGCTGGCCAACACGCTCGGCTCGGCCGGCTGGCACCTGCACCAGATCGGCAGACACATCGCCGGAGGTTCCGCATGAACGTCGGTAGTCGCCGGCTCGAAGAGATCAGCGTGGGGGACCGGCTCCCCGAACTGCGGATCCCGATCACCCGGACGTTGATCGTGGCGGGTGCGTTGGCGACCCGCGACTTCGAGGACGTACATCACGATCCGCAGCGCGCGATCGAGCGCGGGGCGCCGGACACGTACATGAGCATCAACAACACCAACGGCCTGATCGGCCGGTACGTCACCGACTGGGCCGGGCCCGCCGCCCGGCTGACCAGCCTGTCCACGCGGCTCGGGGTGCCGAACTATCCCGGCGACACGATGACCCTGACCGGCGAGGTGACGGCGGTCGACGGCGACACGGTCACGGTCGCGGTGACCGGCGCCAACAGCAGGGGAGCTCACGCGACGTCGAAGGTCACCCTGCGCCTTCCCACTCCGGCGGCGTCACGGGATCCGGAGGTGCGGCCATGACATCGGACTTCCTGTCGGGCAAGGCGGCGATCGTCGGTATCGGGGCCACCGAGTTCTCCAAGAACTCCGGCCGCAGCGAGCTGCAGCTCGCGGCCGAGGCGGTGCTCGCCGCGCTGGACGACGCGGGCCTGAGCCCGCGGGACGTCGACGGCATGTCCACGTTCACCATGGAGACCAACCCGGAGAACATGGTCGCCCGCACGCTCGGGATCCCGGAGCTGAGGTTCTTCAGCCGGATCCCGCACGGCGGGGGCGGGGCGTGCGCGCCCGTCCAGCAGGCCGCCATGGCGGTGGCCACCGGCGTCGCGGACGTGGTCGTGGTCTACCGTGCGTTCAACGAGCGCTCGGGTGTCCGGTTCGGCCTGGGCCCGCCGCCCGGCAAGACCGCGCCGACGGCGGAGAACGAGTACCGGACCTGGGTCAACCCCTACGGGCTGCTGACCCCGGCGCAACACACCGCGATGTTCGCCCGCCGGTACATGCACGTGTACGGCGCGACCAGCGAGGACTTCGGGCGGGTCGCGGTGACGGTCCGGCGGTACGCCGCGGTGAATCCCCGGGCCTGGTTCTACGGCAGGCCGATCACGCTGGAGGACCACCAGTCGTCGCGGTGGATCGCCGAGCCGCTGCGCCTGCTGGACTGCTGCCAGGAGACCGACGGCGGCCAGGCCATGGTGATCGTCAGCACGGAACGCGCCCGGGACCTGCCGCACCCGCCGGCCGTCATCACCGCCGCCGCCCAGGGCATCGGACCGGACCAGTACTCGATGGTCAGCTACTACCGCGACGACCTGACCCGCGTGCCGGAGGTCGAGCTGTGCGCCCGGCAGCTGTGGGCCCAGTCCCACCTCGGACCGCAGGACATGGACGCCGCGATCCTCTACGACCACTTCACCCCGTTCGTGCTCCACCAGCTGGAGGAGTACGGCTTCTGCGGCCGGGGAGAGGCGAAGGACTTCATCGCCGACGGCAACCTCGAGCTGGACGGCGCACTGCCGACCAACACCCACGGCGGGCAGATCGGCGAGGGTTACCTGCACGGCACCAACGGCATCGCCGAGGGCGTGCGGCTGATCCGCGGCACGTCGACGAGCCAACCCGCCAACGTGTCCCACGTCCTGGTCACCGCAGGTGTGGGAGTCCCCACGAGCGCCCTGATCCTCTCCGCCGACAGCTGAGCCGGCGGAAACCGCGACACACCCGACACACCCGACACACACCGCCCGCGCCGCGCGGACGAACTGCACGCCAACTGGAGGAAAAATGACAATAATCAACCGGCGAAGAGCCGGCGCGATAGCGCTCGCCGCCGTGCTGGCCCTCGCGGGATGCGGGGGTGGTGGCAGCAGCACCCAGGGCGCCGGCGACGGCGGCGAGATCGACCCGAACGCGACGCTGCGGTTCACCTCGGCCGGGCCGATCCGGAGCCTCGACCCGGCGCTGCAGACCAGCTACGGCGGTCTCGGCTACCTGGTGCTGGCCTTCGACCGGCTGACCACCATCGACAAGGACGACAACATCGTCCCCGGGCTGGCCACCGAGTGGACGTTCGCCCCGGACGGCTCCTACCTGGAGCTGAAGCTGCGCCGCGACGTGAAGTTCCACGACGGCACACCCTTCGACGCGCAGGCGGTCAAGGCGAACATCGAGCGGGGCAAGACGCTCGAGAACAGCGCCATCAAGCAGGACCTGGCCGACATCACCGCCGTCGAGGTGGTCGACGACCACACCGTCCGGCTGCAGCTGGTCAAGGGCAAGGGCGTCCAGCTGCCCAGCGTCTTCGCCACGAACGTCGGGATGATGGTCAGCCCGAAGGCGATCAGCGACCCCTCCGTCGACCTGGGGAACAACCCGGGCAACGCCGGTTCCGGCCCGTACATCGTGACCTCGTTCGTGCCGAACGAGAAGGTGGTCATGAAGCGGGCACCGAGCTACTGGGACCCGAACGTGGGGCGGCTCGCCGGCATCGAGCTCCAGCGGGTTCCGGACGGCGCCACCCGGCTGCGGGGGGTCCAGACCGGTCAGAGCGACCTGACCACGGTCAGCGCGGCCAACGACCTGGTCCAGGCGCAGCAGCTGGCCGACCGCAACGTGGTGACCATGAACAAGGTGACGTTCCGGAACATCCTCGGGGTCTACCTGCGGGCGAACCAGGGCCACCTCGTCAAGCCCGAGGTGCGGCAGGCGATCGCGCACGCGATAGACCCGGAGGCCATCAGCGCGCTGTTCTCGGGTAGCTGCACGCCGTACCGCCAGCTCTACCCGGCGCACAGCTGGGCGGCGATGAAGGACTACACCTACCCCTACCCGTACGACCAGGAGAAGGCGAAGTCGTTGATCCAGAGCGTCGGCGGGGCCAAGGTGACGGTCACGTTCGCGGCCGGAACGAACACCGAACAGCCGGCGAACGTCATCCAGGCGGCGCTGTCGGCGGTGGGCATCGAGGCCACCCTCAACCCGGTGCCGAACTCGGAGAACGAGCCGCGGTTCATCGCCGGTGACTTCGAGCTCATGGTCTCCTCCTCCTGGAGCCCGAAGATCGACCCGGCCGACACGGTGAACACCTACCTGCTGAACACCTACAAGCTCGCGACCGACCGGAGCGCGATCGAGTCGATCGCCGTCGAGGCCGCCAACCCGTCGCTGACCGAGCAGCAGCGGGCCCCGCTGTACGCCAAGATCTGGCAGACCACCCTGGAGCAGGCGTGGTTCATCCCGGTCTGCCAGCAGACCGTGGGCGTCGTCGGAAGCCCCAAGGTGCTCAACACGGACAACGTTCCCTGGGCGAACATCGGCATCTGGGATCTCCGCTACATCGCGATGAAGAAGTAGGCCGGCTGGCAGCCGCTGCCTTCGCCGGGCCGCGCGGTGGCCCGGCGAAGGCAGCGCCGGCAGTCGGGCCGCGGGCTCCGACACGACTTTGAAAGGGACACGGCATGCTGCGTTACGCAGGCAAACGGCTGCTCGCGGCGATCCCGCTGCTGTTCGTGGTGCCGCTGCTGGTCTTCCTGCTGATCGGCCTGGCCCCCGGTGACCCCGCCGTCGTACTGGCCGGGGACAACCCGACGCCCGAGCGCGTCGCGGCGATCCGCGACCAGCTCGGCCTGGACGATCCGGTCTGGGAGCGCTACCTGCGCTGGGTGGGCGCGGCGCTGCAGGGTGACCTGGGGACGTCGCTGCTGTCCGACCAGCGGGTCGTCGACATGCTCACCCGGCGGATGGGGACCACCATGTCCCTGGTCCTGTTCGCGATGGTGATGGCCGTCGTGCTGGGGGCCGCGATGGCGATCGTGGCGTCGCTGCGCCCCGGCGGCCTCGTCGACCGCCTCGTGAACTGGCTGGCCTCGATCGCGATCGCCGTCCCCGCGTTCTGGTTCGGGCTGGTGCTGGCGTCACTGTTCGCGGTGAGCTACCAACTGCTTCCCGCCTTCGGATTCGAGCCCCTGTCGGCCGGGTTCTGGCCGTGGCTGTCCCACCTCATCCTGCCCGGCATCGCCCTCGGCCTGCTGCCCGCGGCAGAGGTGACCCTGCAGCTGCGGTCGGCGCTGGGGCAGGTGCTCAGGTCGGACTACGTCCTCAACGCCCGGGCCAAGGGCCTGAGCCGACGGGCGGTGCTGTTCAAACACTCGTTGAAGAACGCCTGCATCCCGGTGGTGACGGTGCTCGGCTTCCGGGTGGCCGAGGTGCTCGCCGGATCGGTCACCATCGAGATCATCTACAACATGCCCGGGCTGGGCAGCCTCGCCGTCGACAGCGTGCTCAACCGCGACATCCCGGTGCTGCTCGGTTTCGTGCTCTTCTCCACCAGCGTCGTCGTGGTGGTGAACCTGCTGGTCGACATCTCGTACGGCTACTTCAACCCGAAGGTGCGGGCATGACGAACGCGACAGTCCTGGACGACCCCGTCGGCGGCCCCGACGACCCCGCCACCGCCGGCCGGGCGGGCATCCTGCGCGGCATCCTGCGGCGCCGCTCCACCGTCGTGGCCGGGGGGTTCCTGCTCCTGCTCGTGGCCTGCGCCGTCCTGGCCCCGGTGATCGCGCCGCACGACCCGGACGCCCAGGACGTGCTCCAGCGGCTGCAGCCGCCCAGCGGCGAGCACCTGCTCGGCACCGACGACTACGGGCGGGACGTGCTCAGCCGGCTGATCTACGGCGCCCGGGTGTCGCTGCAGGCCGCGGTGCAGGCGGTGGTCGTCGCGCTGCTGATCGGTCTGCCCCCCGGCATCGTCGCCGGCTACTGGGGCGGACTGCTGGGCGCCACGCTGACCCGGGTGATGGACGCCCTGATGAGTGCCCCGTCGCTCGTGCTGGCCATCACCATCGTCGCGGTGCTCGGCCCGGGGGTCACGAACGCCATGCTGGCGGTCGGGCTGGTGATGGCGCCACGGTTCTTCCGGGTCGCCCGGGCCACCACGATGGACGTGCGGCACGAGACGTACATCGAGGCGTCCGTCGCGTTGGGCTGCAGCAGTCTGCGGACCATCGGGCGACACATCCTGCCCAACGTGATGCCGCCGATCGTACTCGTGATCTCCGTGTCACTGGGGACCGCGGTCGCGGCGGAGGCGAGCCTGAGCTTCCTGGGCCTCGGTGTCCGACCGCCGGCGGCGAGCTGGGGATCGATGCTCTCCACCGCCTCCTCGAACATGGGCATCGCGCCGTACCTGGTCTGGCCACCCGGCGTGATGATCTTCCTCACCGTACTGGCCTTCACCTACCTCGGCGACGGCGTGCGCAAGGGCATGCTGCGCAGTCGGTCGGCCGGCAGCAAGGAGGACTGACCGTGCGCGAGCAGAAGACAGCGGGCCAGCCGCTGCTGGAGGTGCGCGACCTGGCGGTGGAGTTCCCCAGCGCCTCCGGTGGCTGGACGCCGGTGGTGCAGGGCGTGTCGTTCACGCTCGACCAGGGGGAGTCCGTCGCACTGGTCGGCGAGTCGGGCTCGGGCAAGACCGTGACCTCGCTCGCGGTGATGGGGCTGACCGGGGTGACCGGCGGTCGCGTCGCGGGTGGTTCGGTGAGGTTCGACGGCCGGGAGCTGACCGCGTTGCCGGAGCGCGAGTGGCGCAGACTCCGCGGGCCCGGCATGGGAATGATCTTCCAGCAGCCGACCCGCAGCCTGAACCCCGCGTACACCGTCGGCGACCAGATCGCGGAGTCGGTGCGCCGACACCTCGGGCTCGGCCGCCGGGCGGCGTGGGCCCGGGCCGTGGAGATGCTCGACCTGGTGCAGATCCCGCGGGCGGCGGAGCGGGTCCACGACTACCCGCACTCGTTCAGTGGGGGAATGTGCCAGCGCGTGATGATCGCGATGGTGATGGCCTGCAATCCCCGCCTGCTGATCGCCGACGAACCCACCACCGCCCTCGACGTCACGGTGCAGGAACGGATCCTGCAGCTGTTGCGGGACCTGCAGGAGCAGACCGGCGTCTCGCTGCTGTTCGTCAGCCACGACCTCGCCGTGGTGGCCGAGCTGTGCCAGCGCGTCGTCGTGATGTACGCCGGCGAGGTCGTCGAGCAGGGCACCGCCGCCGACGTCTACTTCCGGCCCCGGCATCCGTACACCGCGGGCCTGCTGGCCTCGATCCCCAAGCCCGGGCTGCGCGCCGGCCGTCGCCTGACGGCCATCCCCGGCAGCATCCCGGCCCCGGGCTCCTGGCCGTCGGGGTGCCGGTTCCACGTCCGGTGCCCGCACCGGGACCCGGGCCGGTGCGACCTGCGACATCCGGAGATCGTCCCGGTCGGGCCGTCGGCACAGGCCCGCTGTGTGCGTGCCGACGAGATCGAACTTTCGGGGGTGACGGTCGGATGAGCCTGCTCGACGTCACCGGGGTCTCCAAGACCTTCGCCACCGGACGCAACCTCCTCGGCCGACCCACCCGGCGAATACCCGCCGTCCAGGACGTCAGCCTCAGCCTGGGCAGAGGGGAGTGCCTGGCCGTGGTGGGCGAGTCCGGGGCGGGCAAGTCCACGCTCGGCCGGATCGTCCTGCGGCTCATCAGGCCGGACACCGGTCGGATCGTGTTCGACGGGGTGGACGTGCTGGCGCTTCGCCCGCGGGAGATGCGCCGGCTCCGCCAGCGCATGCAGATGATCTTCCAGGATCCGTACAGCTCCCTGGACCCCAGGATGAGCGTCGCCGAGGCCGTCGCCGAGCCACTGCTCGTCCACACCGACCTCGGCCGGGCCGCCCGGTTGCGGCGTGCCGCCGAGCTGCTGGACCGGGTGGGTATCGGCCGCCGGTACCTCGAACGCTACCCGGCGGAACTCTCCGGCGGCCAGCTGCAGCGGGTCGCCATCGCCCGGGCGTTGACACTCGACCCGAGTCTCATCGTCTGCGACGAACCCGTGGCCGCGCTCGACGTCTCCGTCCGGGCGCAGGTGCTCAACCTGCTGCGCGACCTGCAGGAGGAGCGGGGACTGTCCTACCTGTTCGTCAGCCACGACCTGGCGCTGGTGGAGGTCATCGCCGACCGCGTGATGGTGATGGCCGGGGGCCGCGTGGTCGAACAGGGCGACGTCGAGCAGATCTTCCGGTCGCCGACGCACGAGTACACGCAGCGTCTGCTGTCAGCCATCCCGGTCCCGGTGCCGCGCGACGCCTCCGGCCGGCGGATGGCGGAGGTCCGGGGAACACCGTGAGCGACGGGAACACGTGGGAGGCACTGGCGGCGGACGTCACCGACGGGCACCGCGAGCTGGCCGAACTGGTCGACGCCACACGCCGGCTCGTCTCCGCGGCGGCCCTGGCCGACGTCGCCCCCGCGCAGATGCGGCGCGCCACGGCACAGCTGCGGCAGGTCACCGACCTGCTCGTCACCGCCACCCGGAACCGCTGCCTGCGGATACCGATGCCCGTCGGCCCCGTCCGGGGGCGGCTGGGCGGCTCCGCCGACCCGGTGTTCGGCCGGTTCAACCCGATCGCCGCGCCACTGGTCGTGACGATCGACGACGAGGGCGTGGCCCGCGGGACGCTGACCCCGACCGCCCTGTTCGAAGGGCCTCCGGACGCGGTGCACGGCGGATACAGCGCGATGCTGCTGGACGGGGTGATGGGCACCGTGGTCCGGGCCATGGGGATCACCGCCATGACCGGCACCCTCACCCTGCGATATCTGGCGCCGACCCCGTTGGACCGCCCGCTCGACCTGACCGCCCGGGTCGTGGACCGGCGCGGACGCAGGACGACGGTCGAGGGCCGGATCAGCGTCGACGGGCGGACCACCGTGCGCGGCGACGGGATCTTCGTGTCCCCCCGGACCTGGCCGCCGAGGACCACCACTGATCAGCCGGCCGACCGTCCGGCTGGCTGACGACCAGACACAGGAGAACACACATGGGTAACCCGGTCATCGTCGACGCGGCCCGCACACCCTACGGGCGGCGGGGCGGCGGACTCGCCGGACTGCACGCCGCCGAACTGCTCGGCATCGCGCAGCGGGGCATCCTCGACCGGTTGGGCCTGGACCCGACCCTGGTCGAGCAGGTCATCGGCGGCTGCGTCACCCAGGTCGGCGAGCAGTCCGGCAACGTCACGCGGACGGCGTGGCTGCACGCGGGCCTGCCCGAGCAGGCCGGTGGCGTCACCGTCGACTGCCAGTGCGGCTCGGCGCAGCAGGCGGTGCACCTGGTGGCGGGTCTGATCGCGGCCGGTGCGATCGACATCGGCATGGCCTGCGGTGTGGAGATGATGTCGCGGATCCCGCTCCGCGCCAACATCGGGCAGGACGTCGGCCAGCCACGACCGGACTCCTGGTCCCACGACATGCCCAACCAGTACGTCGCGGCCGACCGGATCGCGGCCCGGCGCGGCTTCACCCGCGCCGACCTCGACGCCTTCGGTCTGCGATCGCAGCAGCGCGCGCGGCAGGCGTGGGCGGACGGCCGGTTGGCGCGCCAGATCATCCCGGTCGAGGTTCCCGGCGCGGACGGGGCGCAACCCGCGGTGGTGACGCGCGACGAGGGGCTGCGCGACACCAGCATGGAGGCGCTCGCCGCGCTCAGACCGGTGCTGGAGGGCGGGCTGCACACCGCCGGCACGGCCTCGCAGATCTCCGACGGGGCCGCCGTCGCCGTCCTGATGGACGAGGCCCGCGCCCGCGCGCTGGGGCTGCGACCCCGGGCCCGCATCGTCAGCCAGTGCCTGGTCGGCGCGGAGCCGTACTACCTGCTCGACGGGCCCGTCCAGGCGGCCGCCCGACTGCTCGACCGCACCGGCATGACGCTCGACGACATCGACCTGTTCGAGGTCAACGAGGCCTTCGCGGCGGTGCCCATGTCGTTCCAGACGGTGTACGACATCGACCCGGACAGGCTCAACGTCAACGGCGGCGCGATCGCCCTCGGACACCCCGTCGGCTCGACCGGGATCCGGCTGATCGCCACCGCCATCGACGAGCTTGAGCGCATCGACGGGCAGACGGCCATGATCGCGATCTGCGCGGGCGGGGCCCTCGCCACCGGCGCGATCATCGAGCGGATCTGACGCGCACGATGGGCGGGCAACACCAGGTGGCGCTCACCGGGCTGGCCGGCAGGGTGGCGGTGGTGACCGGGGCGGGCCGGATGCGCTCCATCGGCCGGGCCATCGCCGTCGAACTGGCCCGGGCCGGCTGCGACGTGGTGGTCACCGGCACCGGCCGGTCCCCGGACCGCTACCCCGACGACGAGAAGGCGGCGGGGTGGCGCGACATCGACTCGGTCGCCGACGAGATCCGCCGCCTCGGCAGGCGGGCGACCCCGCACGTCGTCGACGTCGGCGACGAGCGGGCCGTCGAGGACCTCGCGAACGCGGTGCTCGACGAGTACGGCCGCGTCGACGTCGTGGTCAACAACGCCGCGGCGGCCCGGGGCAACGACCGGGTACCCGTGGTCGACCTTCCCGTCGCCGAGTGGGACACCGTGCTGCGGGTCAACCTGCGCGGGACGTTCCTGGTCAGCCGGGCGTTCGCGCGGCGGCTCATCGCACAGGCGCAGGGCGGCAGCATCATCAACATCTCGTCCATCGGCGGGAAGTCGATGGGGGCCAACATGGCCGCGTACGCGGCGTCGAAGGCGGCCGTACAGTCGCTGACCTCGTCGATGGCCAAGGAACTCGGCCGTCACGGCATCCGGGTGAACGCCATCTGCCCGGGCGTGACCGACACCGGCCGGCTCGACGACCAGCCCCCGGACGCGTGGCAACGGTACGTCGCCGAGCACGTGCCGCTCGGGCGGGCCGGCACCGCGCAGGAGATCGCCTGGACCGCCGTCTTCCTCGCCAGCGACCAGGGGGCCTGGGTCAGCGGCCAGGCGTGGAACGTCGACGGCGGCCAGATGACGGTGCGCTGACGGACCAGGCGCGGTGGAGACACAGCAGCCGCCGAGGGGAGCAGGGATGAACGAAGCTGGGGACATCGTCGAGCGGCGCCGGGCGGCGATCGATCGCCTCACCGGCCCGGGCGAACGTTTCGAGGTCGTGCAGGAGGACGTGCTCGGCCGGCCGATGCGCGTCTTCAGGAACCGGCACCGGTCGCTGACCGAACTGCTCGCCGGGTCCGCGCGGTACGGGGACCGCGAGTACCTGGTCTGCGGAGAGCAGCGCCTGACCTTCGCGGAACATCTGACGGCCGTCGCCTCCCTCGCCCGGCAGTTGCGCGAGCGGTACGGCGTCGGCAAGGGCGACCGCGTCGCCATCCTCTCCGCGAACAACCCCCAGTGGATCATCTCGTTCTGGGCCGCGGCCTCGCTCGGCGCCATCACCGTCGCGATGAACGCGCACTGGTCGGCCCGCGAGATCGCGTACGGCATGCGGCACAGCGAGCCGAAGCTCGTGATCAGCGACGCCGAGCGGCGCGCCCGGCTCACCGACCCCGGGGTGCCGGTGCTGTCCGTCGAGGAGGACGTCCCGGAGCTCGCCGCCACCGCCGACGTCCCCCTGCCCGAGTGCGTCGTGGCCGAGGACGATCCCGCGGTCATCCTCTACACCAGCGGCACCACCGGTCGGCCCAAGGGCGCCCTGCACAGCCACCGGAACATGATCGCCGCGTGTGACTTCCACCTGTTCAACGACGCGGTGGCGACCGCCCTGGGCACACCGCCGGGGACCCGGCGGTTCCTGCTGGCCACCCCGTTGTTCCACATCGCGGCCCTGCACAACCTGACGCTGCCCCGCATCGCGGTCGGCGACGCCGCGATCATCTACACCGGACGGTTCGAGGTCGACCGGGTACTGCGGCTGATCGAACGGGAGCGCGTCACCAACTGGGGCGCGGTGCCCACGATGGCGCGCCGGCTCGTCGCGCACGGCGACCTGTCCGGCTACGACCTGTCCTCGCTGCGGACCATGTCGCTGGGCTCCGCGCCCGCGTCTGCCGCGCTCATGGCCAGGGTCCGCGAGCTGCTGCCGGCCGTGGCCACCTCGCTCGGCACGACGTACGGCCTCACCGAGTCGTCGACCGCCGCGACCCTCGCCACCGCCGCCGACCTCGCGCTCCACCCGCAGACGGTCGGCCGGCCCGTCGTCACCGTGGACGTCGAGATCAGGGACGCCGACGGCAACCGGGTACCCGACGGGGTCGAGGGTGAGATCTGCCTGCGGGGACCCCAGGTGATGCTGGGCTACTGGAACGACCCGGCAGCGACCGCCGCCGCGATCGACGCCGACGGGTGGCTGCACACCGGGGACCTGGGCGTGATGGAGCACGGGTACCTGCGGGTCAGCAGCCGCCGCAGCGACCTCATCCTGCGCGGCGGGGAGAACGTCTACCCCGTCGAGGTGGAGAACGTCCTCGCCGAGCACCCCGCCGTCGCCGAGTGCGTCGTCTACGGCGTACCCCACGACGACCTGGGCGAGGAGGTGGCGGCGCACGTCGTCCTCGCCGACGGCGCCGTGGTCACCGCCGACGAGCTGCGCGCCTACACCGCCGGGCAGATCGCCCGCTACAAGGTCCCCACGAGGTGGACGCTCACCACCACACCCCTGCCGCGCAACGCCACGGGGAAGGTGAAGCGTCACGAGATCGCGGGGCGGCGATGACGGCCGCCGACAACCGACGGGCGTGGGCGCCGCTGCTGGCCGACCTGGACCGGCGCCGGACCGCCGCGCGTGCCATGGGCGGGCCGGAGAAGCTGGCCCGGTACCGGGACCGTGGCGGGGTCGACGCCCGTACCCGCGTCGCGCGGCTGCTGGATCCCGGCACTTTCGTCGAGCTCGGCACCCTGGCCGGCGACGGCACCGTCCCCGCCGACGCCTTCGTCGCCGGCTCCGGACTGGTCGACGGCCGGCCCGTGCTCGTCGGGGCCGAGGACTTCACCGTCGCCGGCGGCTCGATTGGCGTCCCCAACGGCTCGAAGCGGGCCCGCCTGGCCCTCCTCGCCCGGCAGGAGCGCGTACCGCTGGTGCTGATGCTCGAGGGCGCCGGCCACCGCGCCACCAACGCCCTCGCCCCCCACCGACCGGCGCCCAACGACCTGATGGCGCTCGCCGAGCTGGCCGGCCTGGTCCCGACGGTGTCGATCGTGACCGGCCCGTCGGCCGGCCACGGCGCGCTGGCGGCGCCGCTGTCGGACTTCGTGGTGATGGTCGACGGCGCGGCGGCGCTGTTCGCGGCGGGACCGCCCCTGGTGGCCGACGCGACCGGCGAGCAGGTCACCAAGGAGGAGCTGGGCGGGCCCGCGGTGCACGCGGTCGCGAGCGGGGTCGCGCACAACGTCGCCGCCGACGTCGACGACGCCCTGGCGCAGGCCCGCCGCTACCTGTCGTACCTCCCCTCCAACGCCTGGCAGCACCCGCCGGCGGGCGACACCGGAGACGTCGGCGAGCGGGTCCTGACCGAACTCCTCGACATCGTCCCGCCCAACCCCCGCCGTCCGTACGACATGCGGGCCGTGCTGGCCTGCCTGTTCGACGCCGGGTCGCTGTTCGAGCTGCAGCCGGCGTACGGGCCGGCGGTCATCACGGCCCTGGCCCGGCTGGGCGGGCGGGCCGTCGCGGTGGTGGCCAACCAGCCGATGGTCCGGGCCGGTGCCGTCGACGTCGCGGCCGCCACCAAGGCCGCCCGGTTCATCGAGGTCACGAGCGCGTTCCACCTGCCGCTGGTGATGCTGGCCGACAACCCCGGGGTGTTGCCCGGCAGCGCGTCCGAACGCGCCGGCATCCTGCGGGCCGCCGCCCGGATGTTCGCCGCCCAGCACCGGTGCGGCGTGCCGAAGCTGCACGTGACGGTCCGCAAGGCGTTCGGCTTCGGCAGCTCGGTGATGGGCATGAACGCGTTCGACGGGCAGACCGTCTCCCTCGCGTTTCCCGGGGTGATCCTCGGCGGGATCCCGGCGGCCGTCGGCGGCCGGACCGCCAAGGCGGACGCCGAGACCCAACGGGCGCTGGTGGACACCGAGGCGGCCGGCCCGTGGCGGCTGGCAGCCTCGGTGACCTACGACGAGGTCGTCGACCCACGGGAGTTGCGCAACGCGCTGCTGGCCGGCCTGCGCCTGGCCGCGGCGCGGCTGACCGGCCCGGCCGAACCCGTGACCAGGACCGGCTACCTGCCCTAGCGGCGACGGCGGCGGGGCAGCCGTCGCACCGAACGAGATCAGGACATGGAGCACGACATGAGCGAGTCGACGAGCCTGGCCGGACGCACCGCGGTCGTCACCGGTGCCGGGGCCGGGCTGGGCCGCAGCGAGGCGCTGGCGCTCGCGGCCAGCGGGGCCCGGGTGGTGGTCAACGACATCGGTCCGACCGCCGAGGAGGTGGCGGCCGAGATCAGGTCGGCGGGCGGGGAGGCGGTCGCGGTGGTCGCCGACGTCGGGGACTGGTCGATCGGCGACCGGCTCGTCGGCACGGCGCTGGACAGCTTCGGCGGCCTCGACATCGTGGTCAACAACGCCGGCGTGGTGCGGGACAGGATGCTGTTCAACCTCACCGAGTCCGACTGGGACGAGGTGGTGCGGATCCACCTCAAGGGCCACGCCGCGGTGTCCCGCGCGGCCGGCGCGTACTGGCGTCGCGCGAGCAAGGAGGCCGGCGGCCCGGTCTACGCGCGCGTCATCAACACCTCCTCGGAGGCGGGTCTGCTCGGCGCGGTCGCCCAGCCGAACTACTCGGCCGCCAAGGCGGGCATCACCGCGCTGACCCTGTCCACCGCCCGCGGTCTCGCCCGCTACGGCGTGCGCGCCAACGTGATCTGCCCGCGTGCCCGTACCGGCATGACGGCGCAGGTCTTCGGGGAGCGTCCGACGGGCGGCGGGCTGGACATCCTGGCGCCGGAGCGGGTGGCCACCTTCGTGGCCTACCTCGCCTCACCGGCCGCCGAGGCGATCAACGGGCAGGTGTTCGTCGTGTACGGCGACATGGTGGCCCTGCTCGCCGCGCCGACGGTCGAGCGGACGTTCACCGCGGCCGGCGGGGCGTTCACCGTCGACGAGCTTGCCGGGCAGCTCACCGGGTACTTCTCCGGGCGGGATCCCCGCCGCACCTTCGCCGCGCACACCGTCGCCGAGCTCGACGCCACGGTGACGGCCGCCGCAGCCACGGAGCAACCGGCATGACCATCGGACTGAGCCCGGAGCACCGGGCGCTGCGGGATTCGGCGCGGTCGTTCGCCGCGCGGTACGCGCCGCCGGCCGTGGCACGCGCCGCCGTCGACGCGCCGACCGAGGAGCTTCCCCCGTTCTGGCCCGCGCTGGCCGAGCAGGGCCTGCTCGGCCTCCACCTTCCCGAGGACGTCGGCGGGGCCGGTTACGGTCTGCTCGAACTCGCGGTGGTGCTCGAGGAGTTCGGCCGGGCCCTGGTACCCGGGCCGTTCCTCCCCACCGTCGTCGCCGGTGCCGTCCTGCACGCGGCCGCGCACCGCACCGAGCTCGCGGCGCTGGCGGCGGGCACCGCGGTCGGGGCGGTCGCGCTCGAACCCGGTGCGCTCACCGCCACCGCCGCCGCCCCGGGTGGGCTGACGGTGTCCGGTACCTCCGCGCCGGTGCTCGGCGGTCAGGTGGCCGACCTGTTCGTGCTCCCGGTCACGCACCGCACGGAGCGGACCTGGGTGGTGTTGCGGCGTGCCGCGCTCACCGTCGAGGACGTGGCCAGCTACGACCTGACCCGGCGGCTGGCCCGCGTGCACGCCGAGGACGTCCACGTTCCCGCCGACGACGTGCTCACCGGCCTGGACGCGCGGCTGCCGGTGGACCTCGCCGCCACGCTGTTCGCGGCGGAGGCCTCCGGGATCGCGGACTGGGCGACCTCGACGGCGGCGGACCACGCGAGGGTGCGGGAGCAGTTCGGGCGCCCGATCGGACAGTTCCAGGGGGTCAAGCACCGGTGCGCGCGGATGCTGGTCCGGGCGGAGCAGGCCCGGGCCTGCGCCTGGGACGCCGCCCGGGCCCAGGACGCCGCCCGGGCCGCCGGGCCGAGCGGCCGCGCGGCGGCGGACGAGGCGGCACTGGCCGCCGCGGTGGCCGGGGCGACCAGCGTCGAGGCGGGGTTCGCGGTCGCCAAGGACTGCATCCAGACCCTCGGCGGCATCGGTTTCACCTGGGAGCACGACGCCGGCCGGTACCTGCGTCGGGCGCAGGCACTCCGGCTCCTGCTCGGTCCGACCGCGCGGTGGTGGCGGCGGGTGGCCGAGCTCCGTCTCGCCGGGGTCGGGCGTACCCTGTCGGTCGACCTGCCCGAGGAGACGGCGGGCGCGGTTCGCGCCGACGTGCGGGCCGAACTCGAACCGGCGCGGGCGCTCGACGGCGCGGAGCGCCGGGCGTACCTGGCGGCGCGCGGCTACACCGCGCCCCACCTGCCCGCACCGTGGGGCAAGGGCGCGGACGCGGTGACGCAAGTGATCATCGCCGAGGAGTTGCGGGCCGCCGGGCTGCGACCGCCCGACATGGTGATCGGTGACTGGGTGGTCCCGACCCTGATCGCGTACGGCAGCGAGGAGCAGAAACGGCGTTTCCTGCCCCCGACGCTGCGGGGCGACCTGGTCTGGTGCCAGCTGTTCAGCGAGCCCGGGGCCGGCTCGGACCTGGCCGGGCTCGCCACCCGGGCCGAACGGGTGGCCGGCGGCTGGCGGCTGCGCGGCCAGAAGGTCTGGACCTCGCTGGCACGCGAGGCCCAGTGGGGCATCTGCCTCGCGCGGACCGACCCGACGGCGCCCAAGCACCGGGGCCTGTCCTACTTCCTGGTCGAGATGAGCAGCCCGGGCATCGAGGTCCGGCCGCTGCGTGAGCTGACCGGTGAGTCGCTGTTCAACGAGGTCTTCCTCGACGACGTGTTCGTTCCCGACGCGATGCTGGTCGGCCGGCCGGGGGAGGGCTGGACGATCGCCCGTACCACGCTGAGCAACGAGCGGGTGTCGCTCTCCTTCGACCCGGCGCGGGGCGCGGGTGGGGAGCATCTGCTGGAGCTGGCGCGAACGAGCCCCGAGGTGGTCGACGACCACCGGCTGTGCGTTCTGGGCCAGATCCTCTGCGACGGGCAGTCCGGTCAGCTTCTCGGGCTCCGCCAGGCGTTGCGCGCGGTGTCCGGCCAGCAACCGGGACCGGAGTCGAGTGTCGCGAAGCTGCTCGGCGTGGAGCACGTCCAACAGGTGTGGGAGACCGCCATGGACTGGCGGGGCGCCGAGGCGCTGACGGTGGAGCCCCGGCAGCGCAACGTCACCTGGCGGTTCCTCAACACCCGGGCGTTGTCCATCGCCGGGGGCACCACGGACGTGCAGCTGAACATCATCGGCGAGCGGCTGCTGGGGCTGCCGCGCGATCCCGAGCCGCCGGTGGCGCGGCACCCGGAGCGGTGGCGATGACCACCCCGGCGACGGCGACCCGGGTGTTCTTCGGGTTCCCGAGCGTGACCGATCCCCGCCGGCACCGGGACTACAACGCCTGGCACCAGCTCGACCACCGTCCCGAGAACCTGGCCCTGCCCGGCGTCGTCCACGGCGACCGCTGGGTGCGGTCGCCGGACTGCCGGGCGGTCGGCACCGCGGACCGGCTGTTGCGCGACGTCGACTACCTGGCGATGTACTGGTTCGCCGAGCCGGCGGAGCAGAGCATCCGGCAGTGGAGGGAGCTGGGCGAGACGACGCGCCAGCAGGGCCGGCGGCCGGACCTGCGGTGGACCCGCCGACCGCTGATGGGAATCTTCCGGCCGGTCAGGGGGTACGTGCACCCGCGGGTCCGCGTCTCCACCGCCGCGCTGCCGTTCCGGCCGCACACCGGCGTCCAGGTCTTCGTCACCGCGGTCGACGAGTCGACCGGCTCGGCCGGGGAGCTCTTCGACTGGTACGACCGGATCCGGATCCCGCAACTGCTCGACCTGCCCGGGGTCGCCGGCGCCTGGTTGTTCCGCAGCGAGTCGCTCTCCGGGGACGCCGCGGACGGTGGGCGGCAGCCGTTGACCGGTCTGGACGTCCGCATCCTCCTCTGTTACCTGGACGCCGACCCGGTCGCGGTCGCCGCCGAACTGGCCGCCCGGGAACCCGGGTGGCGGGCGGTCGACCCGCCCCCGGATCCCGCCGGCCGCGAGCGGGCCCTGCTGACCGGTCCGCTGCGCACCGTCGAGCCGTGGCGCTGGGACTGGTTCGACGGGCCGGGGGAGGCGCCCGGCGACGGGACGGAGGTGGCGCGGCGGTGAGCGGCGAGCAGGCGTCCGACCGGGAGTTCGACCGCGAGCGGTACGGGCCGTGGGCGGTTGTCGCCGGCGGGTCGGAGGGCGTCGGCGCGGCCTTCGCCGACCACCTGGCCCGGGCCGGCGTGAACCTCGTGCTGATCGCGCGTCGGCCGGGACCGCTGGCCGCCACGGCCGCCGCCGTACGCGGCCGTGGCGTGCGGGTCCGTACCGTCGAACAGGATCTGACCGCGCCCGACGCGCTGACGCGGATCCGCGTGGCGACCGACGACCTGGACGTCGGGCTGTTGATCTACAACGCCGGCGCCAACACCCACCGGGGCGAGTTCGTCGAGTCCGACCCCGTCGGGGTGCAGCGGGTCATCGATCTGAACATCACCGCTCCGCTGCTGCTGTGTCGGCACTTCGGACGTCGACTCAAGGCCCGTGGGCGCGGCGGCATCCTGCTGGTCGGTTCGCTGGCCGGCTACCTGGGTCACGCCGACATCGGCGTCTACGCCGCGGCGAAGGCGTTCAGCCGGATCTTCGCCGAGGGGCTGTGGCTGGAGTTGCAGCCGTACGGGGTGGACGTGCTGGAGCTGGTGCTCGGGGTCACCCGTACCCCGGCCATGCGGCGGGCCGGTGTGCGGCTGGACCTTCCCGGGGTCGCCGAGCCCGACCAGGTCGCGGCCGAGGGGCTGGCCAACCTGGCCGCCGGGCCGGTGCTGGTGGCGGGCGGGAATCTTCCGGTGGCGCTCGCCCGCAGCGGGGCGGAGCGCGCCACGCTGGTGCGGGAGAACGCCCGGGCCGTCCGCGCGTTGCTGGGTGGGGGTTCGGCAGCGGCCCGGGACGTGGCCGGCGACCAGCCGGTGGCGTCGGCGCGCCCACCGGTTCCACCCGCCTGACGCTAGCAAGCGCTTGGTTGGCTCGGTAGGATCACCCTGCTGACGACCGGGCCCGAGGCATGGAGGCGTGCGTGGCAACCGCGGATCATGCTGACCTGACGACGATTCCCGCGTGCCTGCGGGCGGCGGCGGCCGACGCCGCCTCGATCGAAGCCGTCGTCGACGGGGACGTACGGCTGACCTACGCCCAGCTCGACGCCGAGGTCACCCGCTTCGCGCGGGCCGCGGCGGCGCACGGCCTGCAACCGGGCGACCGGGCCGCGATCTGGGCGCCGAACTCCCACCGCTGGGTCGTCGCCGCCCTGGGCATCCTGGCGGCCGGTGGGATCCTGGTGCCGGTCAACACCCGGTTCAAGGGCGAGGAGGCCCGGTACGCGATCGGCCGGGTCCGGGCCACGTTGCTGATCGTCGACGACGGCTTCCTCGGCAACAACTACCTCGCCGCGCTGCGCGGCGACGATCCGCGGCCCGCGGCCGACGGGTTGCCCGTCCCGGCGTTGCCGCACCTGCGTACCGTCGTCACGGTCCACGCCACCGACGACCCGGTGGCGCTGTCCTTCGACGACTTCCTCGCCGCGGCCGACGCGACCCGCGCCGAGGAGGTCGAGCGCAGGATCGCCGGGATACGGCCGGACGACGTGGCGGACATCCTGTTCACCTCCGGCACCACCGGGTATCCCAAGGGAGCCATGGTCACCCACGGCTCCAACCTGCGGGTCGACGAGGCCTGGTCGGACATGGTCGGGCTGCGGCGCGGGGACCGTTACCTGCTCGTCAACCCGTTCTTCCACAGCTTCGGCTACCGGGCCGGGCTGCTGGCCTGCCTGATCCGGCGGGCGACGATGGTGCCGATGGCGGTCTTCGACGTGGACCACGCCCTGGAGCTCATCCAGCGTGAGCGGATCACCGTCTTCCCGGGCGCGCCGACCGTCTACACCTCGATCCTGGACTCCCCCCGGTTCCGCGAGTACGACCTGAGCTCGGTGCGGCTGGCGGTCACCGGTGCCACCGTGGTACCCGTGCCGCTGCTCGAACGGATGCGCACGGATCTCGGCTTCGAGACGGTGATCACCGCGTACGGGTTGACCGAGAGCTGTGGCACGGCGACCGTCTGCCCGCCCGACACCGACCAGCACCGCCTCTCGACCAGTTGCGGCAAGGCGATCCCCGGCACCGAGGTCGCCATCATGGACGCGGGTGGTCGACTGCTGCCGCCCGGCGAGACCGGCGAGATCGTGGTGCGCGGCTACAACGTGATGGTCGGCTATTTCGAGGACCCGGCCGCCACCGCGGAGGCGATCGACCGCGACGGCTGGCTGCACACCGGCGACGTCGGCTGGCTCGACGAGGACGGCTACCTGCGGGTCACCGACCGGCTCAAGGACATGTTCGTGGTCGGTGGCTTCAACGTCTACCCGGCCGAGGTGGAGCGCCTGATCGCCGAGCATCCGGCGGTCGCGGAGGTGGCCGTGGTCGGCATGCCGGACGCGCGGCTGGGCGAGGTGGGGCACGCGTTCGTGCGGCCCAGGCGTGGCGGTGCCCTCACCCCGGAGGAGCTGATCGCGTTCTGCCGGGAGAAGATGGCCAACTACAAGGTGCCCCGCCGGGTGTCGATCGTCGACGACTTTCCCCGTACCCCGAGCGGGAAGATCCAGAAGTTCCGGCTGGCCGCCCCGGCCTGACGCCAACCGGCGGGCGGTCCCGGTCCCGGCGGCCCTCGCGCCGCCCACGGGGGGCACCGGGTCGCCGGGGTTTCGCCCGCGTGGCGGCGGCGCGGGCGGCCCGGGTCCGGTGCCGGGCGCCCGGCCTGCGCCCCGGGTTCAGACGGTGTAGCCGCCGTCGACGTCGAGTTGCTGGCCGGTGATGAAGCGGGCGCGGTCGCTGGCCAGGAAGCAGACCGCCTCCGCGACGTCGTCGGCGGTGCCGAACCTGCGCAGCGGGATGTTGCCGCGGGTGACCGCCAGTGCCCGCTCGTCGAGGTCGCCCGACGCGATCAGGCGGGCGGCCATGCCGTCGGTCAGCATCCCGGGGCCCACGCAGTTGGCGCGGACGCCGTACCGCCCCTCCTCGGCGGCGATCCCCCGGACCAGCGCCTCGACCGCGCCCTTCGGCCCGGCGGACAGCCCGTCGCGGACGGGGTAGCGCCGGGTGGCGGCGGTGGTGACGGCGACCAGGCTGCCCCGGCTGTCTCTCAGGTACGGCAGCGCGGCGTGCACCAGGTGGAAGAAGCCGAGTGCGTCCTGCTCCAGCTGGGTGCGGAAGGTCGCCGGGTCGACCCGGCTGAGGTGGACCATGGGTACGTGTGGGCCGGCGGCGTAGACGACGGTGTGCAACCCGCCGAAGCGCTCGGCGGCCTCGGCGAGTACGGCCGTACAGCGTTGCGCGTCGGTCAGGTCGAGTTGCCAGGCGGCGGCACGGGGAAGCGCGTCGACGAGTTCGTCGGCCGCGTCGGCGTTCCGGTGGTAGGTGAGGGCGACCGCGCTGCCGCGCGCGGCGAGCATCCGGGCGACGGCCTGGCCGATGCCGCCGGTCGCGCCGGCCACGACGGCGGCACCGGGGCGTCCCGAGAAGTCATCGATCATCGGACTAGGCTACCAAGCAAGCACTTGGTAGGCTAACGGGGAATCGCACGGGAGGATGACGATGAGCGGATCGGGACGGGTGGTCGTGGTGACCGGCGCCGGGCAGGGGCTCGGACGGGCCCACGCCCTGGCGTTCGCCGCCGCGGGCGCCCACGTGGTGGTCAACGACATCGGTCCGGCAGCCGACGACGTGGTCCGCGAGATCCGGGCCGCGGGCGGCAGCGCCGTGGCGAGCGTCGGTGACGTCGCCGACTGGGACTACGCGCGGTCACTGATCGCCGTCGCGACGCAGACCTACGGTCGACTGGACGCGCTGGTGAACAACGCCGGCCTCGTGCGTGACCGGATGCTGGTCAACATGTCCGAGGCGGAGTGGGACGAGGTGGTGCGGGTCGACCTCAAGGGGCACTTCGCGCCCCTGCGGCACGCCGCGGCGTACTGGCGGGATCGCGCCAAGGCCGGCGAGCCGGTCGCCGCGCGGGTGGTCAACACCAGCTCCGGTGCCGGTCTGATGGGCAGCGTCGGTCAGAGCAACTACGCGGCGGCCAAGGCGGGGGTCGCCGCGCTCACCGTCGTCGCCGCCGTGGAGCTGGCCCGCTACGGCGTCACCGTCAACGCGATCGCCCCGTCCGCGCGGACCGCGATGACCGAGGCGGTCTTCGCCGACGCGATGCGCGCCCCGTCCGACGGCTTCGACGCGATGGCCCCGGAGAACGTGTCGCCCCTGGTGGTCTGGCTGGCCAGCGAGGAGGCCGGTGACGTCACCGGGCGGGTGTTCGAGGTCGCCGGCGGCGCGGTCAGCGTCGCTGACGGTTGGCAGCACGGCGAGGTGATCGACGCCGGCCGGCGGTGGCGCCCCGAGGAGCTGGGCCCGGTCGTCCGCGAGCTGATCCGCAAGGCCCCGGCCCCGGCCCCGGTCTACGGAGCCTGAGATGTCCCCGGTCGACGACATCGCCAACCTGCCGGACGCCGAGTTCCGCCAGCGCGTCCGCGAGTGGCTCGCCGCCCACCTGACCGGGGAGTTCGCCGCGCTGGTCGGATCCGGCGGTCCCGGTCGGGAGCACGAGAACATCGAGCTGCGCATGCGCTGGGAGCGCGAGCTGGGCGCGGCCGGTTGGATCGGGCTGGGCTGGCCCCGGTCCGTGGGCGGACGCGGGGCGACCATCGCGCAACAGGTGATCTTCTTCGAGGAGTACGCCCGGGCCGGCGGCCCGGGCCGGTTGAGCCACATCGGCGAGTACCTGCTCGCCCCCACGCTGATCGCGTTCGGCACCGAGGAGCAGCGGCGTCGGTTCCTGCCGTCGATCGCCGCGGGAGTCGAGTTCTGGTGCCAGGGCTACTCCGAGCCGAACGCCGGCTCCGACCTCGCCTCGGTGCAGACGCGTGCGGTCCGGGACGGCGACGTCTGGCGGATCACCGGGCAGAAGGTGTGGACGTCGCTGGCGCACATCGCCGACTGGTGCTTCGTGCTGGCCCGCACCGACCCGGACGCGCCCCGGCACCGCGGGCTGTCGTACCTGCTGGTGCCGATGGACCAGCCGGGCATCGAGGTACGGCCGATCACCCAGATCACCGGTACCTCGGAGTTCAACGAGGTCTTCTTCGACGGGGCGGTGACCGCCGCGGAGAACATCGTCGGCGCGCCGGGCGACGGCTGGCGCGTGGCGACCGGGACCCTCGCGTTCGAGCGTGGCGTGGCCACCCTCGGCCAGCAGATCGGGTTCGCCCGCGAGCTGGACGAGGTGTTCGCCGCCGCCCGGGCCAGTGGCGCGTACGACGACCCGGTGTGGCGGGACGCCGCGGTGGACGCCTGGGTCGGGTTGCAGGTGCTGCGCCACCAGGCGCTGCGCACGCTGGGCACCCCGGAGGGGGACCTGCCCGGCGTGGAGGCGTCGGTGTCCAAGCTGCTCTGGGCGCCGTGGCACCAGCGTCTCGGCGAGCTCGCGATGAGCGCCGTCGGGGCCGCGGCGACGCTCGCCGACGGCGGCCTCAGCGACGCCCAGCGCCTCTTCCTCTTCACCCGGGCCGACACCATCTACGGCGGGTCCAACGAGATTCAGCGCAACGTCATCGCCGACCGGCTGCTCGGTCGGGTGCCGCGGAGCTAGGGGGAGCGGGTGGACTTCGGATTCACCGCCGAACAGGCGGACCTGCGCGACACGGTGCGGGCCTTCCTGACCCGGTACGCCACCTCCGAGCGGGTACGGGCCGCGGACGGCTTCGACGCCGAGCTCTGGCGGCGCCTCGCGGGTGAGCTGGGGGTGACGGCGCTGGCGATCGACGAGGAGCACGGCGGCTTCGGTGCGTCCGAGGTGGAGCTCGGCGTCGTCCTGGAGGAGGCCGGGCGGGTGCTGTTGCCCACGCCGTACCTCTCCACGGTCACCGCCTCGGCGGCCGTGGACCCTGCGCTCGCCGCCGATCTGCTTCCCGGACTGGCCGACGGCAGTGTCATCGCCACGCTGGCGCTGGCCGAACCCGGCGGGGACTGGATCTCGGGGCGGTGGAGCTGCACCGCCCGGCGTGTCGGCGACGGTTACCTCGTCGACGGGATCAAGGAGCACGTGCTCGACGGCGCGGTCGCCGACGTGGTCGTCGTGGTGGCGGTCTGCGACGGCGAGCCGGGTCTGTTCGCGGTCCGCGCCGGGGACCTGCGGTGTACGCCGCACGACACGTTGGACCTGACCCGGCGGCAGGCGCGGCTGGAGTTCGCCGCCGCCCCGGCGACACTGGTCGGCCGTGACGTGTGGCGGGCCCTGGACCTGCTGTGGTCGGGGCTCGCCGTGGAGTCGGTCGGCGTCGCCCGGGCCAGCCTGGACCTGACCATCGACTACCTGAGGACGCGCAGGCAGTTCGGGGTGCCCCTGGCGCACTTCCAGGCGCTGCGGCACCGCGTCGCCGACCTGGCGGTCGCCGTGGAGTCGGCGATCTCCAGCGCCTGGTACGCGCTGCGGGTGGCCGGCACCGACGAGTTCACGGTCGCCGCGCCGGTGGCGAAGCTGGTCGCCACCCGGGCCGCCTACCAGGTGACCGCGGAGAGCATCCAGCTGCACGGCGGTATCGGGTTCACCTGGGAGCACGACGCCCACCTGTACTTCAAACGGGCGACGGCGAACCGGCTGCTGTTGGGGGACGAGGTGGCGCTGCGGCGGGTGATCGCCGCACGGGCCGGGCTGTGACGTGCCAGGTGTCGGGGTGCCGCACCACGCGGTATATGGACCAAGCGTTTGTTAGGTTGAGAGCCGGAATCGGGTCAGCCGGCCGGGAGGGCGGCCCGTCGCCGGGGTGACGGGCCACCGCCACCGGCGGTTGATCGGCCGAGAGTAGGGGGCATTCGTGCCAGAAGCCGTGATCGTGGCCGCCGCTCGTTCGCCGATCGGGCGGGCGCACAAGGGGTCACTGACCGAGATGCGGGCCGACGATCTCGCCACCGCGATGATGCGGGCGGCGTTGTCGCAGGTGCCCGCGCTGGATCCGCACGAGCTGGACGACGTGGTGGTCGGGTGCGCGCAGCCGGCCGGTGAGCAGGGGTACAACCTCGGCCGGATGGTCGCGCTCCAGTTGGGCCTGGACGATGTGCCCGGCACCGTGGTGCACCGGTACTGCGCCTCGTCCCTGCAGGCCATCCGGATGGCCTTCCACGCCATCAGGGCGGGGGAGGGGCACGCCTTCGGCGCGGTCGGCGTGGAGGTCGTCTCCCGGTACGACCGGGGCAAGGCCGACGGCGCGCCGGGCACCCACAACCCCCGGTACGCCGCCGCCGAGGAGCGCTCCGCCCGGCGCGCGCGCGGCGGTGCCGAGGTGTGGCGCGACCCGCGCGAGCTGGGCGAGGAGCCCGATGTCTACATCGCCATGGGGCAGACCGCGGAGAACGTCGCCCAGCGGTACAACATCAGCCGCCGTGAGCAGGACGAGTTCGGCGTACGCAGCCAGAACCTGGCCGAGCAGGCGGCGGCCGCCGGCTTCTGGGACATCGACATCACACCCGTGACCCTGCCGGACGGCAGGGTGGTCAGCCGGGACGACTCGCCACGCACCGGGGTGACCCTGGAGAAGGTGAGCACGCTGCAGCCCGTCTTCCGTCCGGACGGAACGGTCACCGCGGCCAACTGCTGTCCGCTCAACGACGGTGCCGCGGCCGTGGTGGTGATGAGCGACGTCCGGGCGCGCGAGCTCGGGATCACCCCGCTGGCACGGATCGTGTCCACCGGGGTCTCCGCGCTCAGCCCCGAGATCATGGGCCTGGGGCCGGTGGAGGCGAGCCGGCGGGCGTTGGCGAACGCGGGGCTGTCGGTCGGGGACATCGACCTCGTCGAGATCAACGAGGCGTTCGCCGCGCAGGTCATCCCGTCCTACCGGATGCTCGGCGTGGACCCGGAACGCGTCAACGTCCACGGCGGGGCGATCGCACTCGGCCACCCCTTCGGCATGACCGGCGCCCGGATCGCCACCACCCTGATCAACGCGCTGCGCTTCCGCGACAAGCAGTTCGGCCTGGAGACCATGTGTACCGCGGGTGGTCAGGGGATGGCGATGGTGCTGGAGCGGCTCTCCTGAGTGGGCGGGCGGCGCCGGGGACCCGGCGCCGCCCACGCTCACGCGCTCTTGGCGGTGAGGCCGTCCAGGAACAGCGCGGTGGCATCCTCCGCCAGCTTGGCGATCGGGTAGCCCTTGCTCGGCTTGAACCAGCGCACCGACAGCCACACCGCGTCCCGCATCAGCCGATAGAGGATCTTCGCGTCCAGGTCGCCCCGGAACACACCCTCGGCGATGCCGGCCTCGATCACCCTGAGCCAGGTGTCCTGCACCTGCCGGCCGGCGTTGCGCAGGTAGCTGAAGCGTTCGATCCCCAGCAGGTAGTTGACGTCGTTCTGGTAGATCTCGGCGGCGTGCGGGTGCGCCTCGACCACCTCCAACGACGCCACGATCAGGTCGTGCAGCCGGGCGCGCGCGTCGACCTCCTGGGCCAGCACCTTCGCGTACCTCTCCTCGAGGTCCCGTAGGAACGACGAGATGATCTCGTCGACCATGGCCTCCTTCGAGTCGAAGTGGTGGTAGAGGCTGCCGGAGAGGATGCCGACCTCATCGGCGATCTGGCGCACCGTGGTCGCCGCCACTCCCTTGCGGGCGAACAGGGCTGCGGCGGTGCCGAGGATCGTCTCGCGCCGGTCTCCAGGCTCTCGCGCCAATGTTTCCTCGCAGACAACTAGACGGGACACTCGCGTTCGGCCCGAGGCGTACGGCCACCGCCACCGGCGGCGCTCGGTGCCACGCCATCGATGGCTGTAGTATCGATGACGGCGCCTGTGGCGGTCGGGCATGGGCAAGCCTACCAAGCGCTTGTTATATCGGTGTTGCGTGGCGCGTCGATTTCACCGGGCCGGCGGTCCGCACCGCGGCTCTCCCGGGCGGCCCGCGGGTTCGTCGGGACACCGGCGTCCCGGGACGGGTGAGGAGGACGCCGTCGGCGCCCGGCGTCCATCGCTCGCGCACCACACCACGGTGGACGGCTCACCGGCCGGGCGGGCACGTCCGCGTCCCGTGGATCCGCCCCGCCGGACGTCGCCCGGGCGCGACGATCCGCGCCGTCGCCCGTCGGGCCTGCGCGGCCAGCGCCGCGGCCTGCTCCGCGAACGATTCGGGGGAGCGGTCGGTGACCCCCATGGCGCCGCGGCGTACCCGGGTGTAGACGTCCTCGACGATGCAGGCGGTCTTCCACCAGCTGAAGGCGAGGTAGTAGTCCAGCGCGGCCGGGTCCTCGCCCGTCGCCGCGCAGTACCGCTCGGCCAGCTCGGCGCGGGTGGAGAAGCCGGGGACCCGGGTCGGTGGCGTGTACAACGCGGTGTGGTCGTCGGCCGGTTCCGCCCAGTAGACGAGGAACTGTCCCAGGTCGACCAGCGGGTCGCCGACGGTGGTCAGCTCCCAGTCGAGGATGCCCCGCACCGCCACCGACGGGCCCAGCACGCAGTTGTCCAGCCGGTAGTCGCCGTGTACGACGGCGGTGCGGCGTTGTTCGGGCACGGACTCGGCCAGGCGCGCGTGCGCCACCTCAAGGTCGGGCAGCTCGCGGGTGCCACCGCGCCGCCAGTTCTCGTACCACCGGCGCAGCTGCCGCGCCACGTGGTCCCGGCGCGCCGACAGGGCACCGAGGCCGACCCGGTCCGGCTCCACCCGGTGCAGCGCCACCATCGCGTCGATCAGCGCCGGCCCCACCAGTCGACGCTGCGCCACGCCCAGTGACGCCTCGACGCCCGTCGGGTCACGCAGCACCAGGCCGTCGAGGTACTCCAGCACCACGAAGGGCGCGCCGGTGACCGTGTCGTCCGCGCAGACGGCGAGGACGGCGGGCACCGGCACCTCGCCCGCGAGGCCGTCGAGCAGGCGCGCCTCGCGGAGGACGTCGTGCGCGGTCGCCGCGTGTGACCCCAGCGGTGGTCTGCGGAGTACCCGGCGCACCCCCGCGGCGTCGGTGACCAGGTACGTGAGGTTCGAGCGCCCGCCCGGCATCCGGGCGAACCCGACCGGCGGTCGCAGCCCGGGCACGTGTGCGGCCAGCCAGTGGGGGACCCGGGGAGAGATCCCGAGCGGCAGGGCCGGCGTGGCACCCATCGGCGACTCCCCGACATCGGACGAGGCGACTTTGTCGGGGATGGTAGCAAGCGCTTGGTTGGCTCGCTATAGTTCCCGAAACGGCGTGACCGCCGCCACGGCGACCACAAGGAGGTGCGGTGACACCGATCTGGTCCGGCCTGTCGATCGGGGCCGTCTATGCCCTGATCGCCCTCGGCTACAACGTGGTCTTCATCGCGTACACCACGTTCAACTTCGCACACGCGCAGCTCACCATGTTCGCGATCTTCGTGACCTACTGGGGCCTGGTCGTCGCCGAACTTCCGGTCGCGCTGATCTTCGTCGTCGCGGCGGTCGGGGTCGGCCTCATCGCCCTGGTCGAGGAGTTCGTCGCGATCCGCCCGGTCAGGGGTGCGCACGCCCACCTGGTCACCACCCTCGGCATGGCCACCCTGCTGGACGGCACCACCCGTCTGATCTGGGGCGACCAGGCGCTGAAGGTTCCGGCCGTCGGCTCGGGCGCCACCTTCACGCTGCTCGGCGGCCGGATCAGCGTTCCCGAGGTGGTGCTGATCCTCAGCGTCGTCGGCATCACGGTGGCGATGACCGTCTACAGCCGGCGCTCGCTGACCGGGCTGGCCCTGCTGGCGATGGCCGAGGACCGGGAGGCGGCGCTGCTGCGGGGCATCAACGTCAGACGGCTCGCCCTGGGCGCGTTCGTCTTCACCGGGGTGCTCGCCGGCCTGACCGGCCCCCTGGTCGGACCGAAGACGTTCGCGGTCTCCACCCTGGCCGCCGCGCTGGCCCTCAAGGGCTTCGTGGCGCTGGCCATCGGCGGCTTCGGCAGCCTGCCGGGGGCGCTGCTCGGCGGCTTCGTGGTGGGGCTCGTCGAGTCGCTGACCGGACGCTGGCTGGGCAGCCAGCTCCCCACGGTGATGGTGTTCGTCGTCCTGCTGCTGATCCTGATGCTCAAGCCGACCGGGCTGTTCGGCACGACGCGGGAACGGATGGTGTGACCATGACCCTTGCCCGTCAGCTCCGGGTGCTGCCCTCGTGGGTGCTACCCCTGACACTGGGGGTGCTGCTGGTCGGGGCGCCCTGGCTCGGCGTCAGCTCCGACACCCGGCGGCTGCTGCTGCTCACCTGCATCCTCGCCCTGCTGGCCAGCGGGTTGAACCTGAGCTTCGGCTACGCCGGTGAGCTGGCCCTCGGCCAGGTCGCCATGTACGCCACCGGCGCGTACCTCGCCGGCTACCTCGCCATGCACTGGGTCAACGACCTGGTCCTGCTGGTGCTGGTCGCGGCGGCCGCCGCGCTGGCCGTCGGGCTGGTCTCCGGGATCCCGGGACTGCGTCTGGGCGGCTGGTCGTTGGCCATGACGTCGTTCTTCCTGGTGCTGCTGGTCCCGCAGCTGCTCGACCTGCTGGAGCACTACACCGGCGGCGCGGTGGGCATGGTCGGCATCCCCCGCGCCCGGCTCCTCGGTGCGGAGCTGAGCAGCCTGGACATGTACGTCGTCGTCACCGTGGTGACCGTGGGCTGGTTCGCGGTGATGCGCAACCTGATCACGTCCCGGCACGGGGTCGCCTTCCAGGTCCTGCGGGAGAGCCCGATCCTGGCCTCGTCTCTGGGCATCTCGGTCTACCGGATGAAGCTGACCGCGTACGCGATCAGCGCGATCCCGGCCGGCATCGCCGGAGCCCTCTTCGCCTTCGTGGACAAGTACCTGGCACCGCACTCGTTCGGCTTCACACTCGCGGTGACCGTGCTGGCCGCCTCGATCCTGGGCGGTGCCCGGAGCGTCTACGGTCCCCTCGTCGGCGCCGCCGTGATGCAGTACGGGCCACTGCGCTCCACCGAGTTCGAGCAGTACGCCCAGGTCGTCTACGGCGCCTTCCTCATCCTCGCCGGCACGTTGGTGGCCAACGGCCTGGCCGGGCTCGCCAACCGCGCCGTCGCGCGGCTGTCCGCGCGCTGGCGGCCCGCGCCGGACGCGGCCGCCCCGGCCGAGGCCACCCCCGTCGGCCCGGAACCCGGCCGCCCCGCGCTGCCGACGCTGAGCGGGGCCCGCCTGGCGGTGACGGACGTCCGCAAGCGATTCGGCGGCCTGCAGGCGCTTCGCGGTGTGACGCTGACCGCCGAGCCCGGGCAGATCACCGCGTTGATCGGCCCGAACGGTTCCGGGAAGACCACCCTGCTGAACGTCATCTGCGGCTACTACCGCATCGACTCCGGGACGATCCACCTCGGAGACACGGACATCACCGGTCGCGGCACGCACGACGTCGCCCGGGCGGGAATCGCCCGGACCTTCCAGACACCGCTGTTCCCCGAGCACGTCACGGTGCGCGAGGCGGTGGCGGCCGGGGCGTACGCCTCACGCTACGTCGGCATGCCCGCCGCGATCCTCCGGCTGCCCCGCTACCGGCGCGCGGCCGCCGCCGACCGGGCCGAGGTCGACAACGTGTTGCGCCTGGTCGGCGCGGCGGACCTCGCCGACGCGACGGCGGCCTCCCTGCCCCTGGGCACCCGGCGGCTGCTGGAGGTGGCGCGCGCGTTGGTGGCCCGGCCCAGGGTGCTCCTGCTCGACGAGGTCGCCTCCGGACTCGACGAGGACGAGATCGAGCGGCTGGCGGACCTGATCCGGGCGATCCGCGCGGCGGGCACCACGGTGATCCTGGTCGAGCACAACTTCCGGCTGGTGCTCGACCTGGCCGACGTCATCCACGTGCTCGCCCAGGGGGAGCTGATCGCCTCGGGCACCGCCAGCGAGATCGAGAACCATCCGCGGGTGCTCTCCGAGTACCTCGGCGTGCGACAGGAGGTCCGCCCATGAGCGATCCGGCCACCGCGCGGGGCCCGCTGCTCCAGGTCCGCAACCTGGCCACCGGGTACGGCGACATCCGGGCGGTCTGGGACGTGTCGCTGCGGGTCCACTCCGGCGAGATCACCGTGCTGCTCGGGCGCAACGGCGCCGGCAAGACCACCACCCTCCGCGCGATCGCCGGACTCAACCGGGCGGAGGCGGGCTCGATCGTGCTGCGCGGGCGGGACGTCACCGGGATGCCGCCGCACGAGCGGGTGCGGGCCGGCGTCAGCCTCGTCCAGGAGGGAAAACGGATCTTCCGCCGGCGCACGATCGAGGAGAACCTGCTGCTCGGTGGGTACACCCGCGGCCTGAGCAAGCGGAAGCTGACGGCCGAGCTGGACCCGGTCTACGAGATGTTTCCGGTGCTGGCGCAGCGCCGGCACGTGGTCTCGGGCCAGCTGTCCGGCGGACAGCAGCAGATGCTCGCCATCGGACAGGCGCTGATGGCGCGGCCGTCGCTGCTCATGCTCGACGAACCGTCGGGTGGGCTGGCTCCCTCGATCGTGGCCGAGGTGATGGACACGGTGGTCAGGCTCAAGGAGAGCGGACTCGGCATCCTGCTGGTCGAGCAGGCGGTGACGGCCGCGTTCGAGGTCGCCGACCGGGTGACGGTGCTGGACGTGGGCCGGGTGGTACTGGACCGGCCGGCGGCGGAGGTGGGTGGGGCGGAGGCGCTCACCGAGGCGTACTTCGGCCGGCGCGGCCCGGAGTGACGAGGGTGGACACCCGTCCCCGCGTCGGCGACCCGACCCAACCCGACCCGAGGTGGACGATGCCCGGTGGACCACGGATCTCGGTGAACGGCATCGCGGCACTGGACCGGCCGCTCGCCGACGAGCTGGCGATGTACCGGCGGCTCGGCGTGGAACTCGTCGGGCTGTCCGTGCCCAAGCTGGAGGCGCACGGCTGGGACGTCGCACTGGACGAGGTCAGGGCCAGCGGCGTGGGCGTGGCGTACCTGTTCATGCCGCTCACCTGTCACCCGCACGACGGGTCGGGATGGACGGCACAGGCCCGGCGGCTCGCCGCGGCGCTGGACGGGGCGGCGGCGCTCGGCGCCGCCACCGTCTACGTCACCAGCGGCCCCTCCGGGGAGCTGAGCTGGGAGGAGGCGGCCGAGTCGCTCGCCGAGCGGCTGGCCCCGGCCATCGGGCACGCGGCGCGGCTCGGCGTCGCGCTCGCGGTGGAGAACACCATGTCCCTGCGGTCCGACCTGAGCTTCACGCACAGCCTGCGCGACGCGGCGGCGCTGGCTCGGCTGCTCGACATCGGCCTCTGCGTCGACCTCTACTGCTGCTGGCAGGAGCGTGGACTGGTCGACACGCTGCGCGTCGAACTCGACCGGGTGCGGCTGGTCCAGGTCAGCGACGTCCGGTTGGGCACGCGGAGCGTGCCCAACCGGTGGGTGCCGGGCGACGGGGACATCCCGCTGGAGCGTCTGCTGCGCGACCTGGCCGGGCTCGGCTACCGCGGTCTGTGGGACCTGGAGCTGGTCGGACCGCCGATCGAGGCGGAGGGCGCGCCGCGGGCGCTGGCCCGCGGCGTCGAGTGGCTCGCGGCCCGCGTGGGCCGCTGACCGGGCCGGCCGCGTGCCGAACCCGCCGCCGGCCGGGCGGGCCGTGCCGTCAGTCCCGCTTCATCGACCGCGCCGTCTGCCCGGCCAGGGAATCCCCGCTGACCTCGGCGTTGTGCGCGTGCGCGGCGTGGTGCAGGCCGAACACCGAGTCCATTCCGGCCCGCATCCCCATCAGGTCCTCCGCCTGGTTGACCGCCTTCTTGGTCAGCGCGAGTCCCAGCCGGGGCATCGTCGCGATCCGCTCGGCCAGCGCGAACGTCTCCTCCTCGAGCGCCGCCCGGGGCACCACCCGGTTGACCATGCCCAGGGCCAGCGCCCGCTCGGCGCTGATCCGCTCCCCGGTGAACAGGAACTCCTTGGCGAACCGGGGGCCCATCACCCACGGATGGGCGAAGTACTCCACACCGGGTATGCCCATCCGTACCACCGGGTCGGCGAAGAACGCGTCGTCGGCGGCCACGATCAGGTCGCAGCACCACGCCAGCATCAGCCCGCCGGCGATGCACGCGCCCTGCACCATCGCGATGGTCGGCTTGGGCAGTTCGCGCCAGCGCCGGCACATCCCGAGGTACACCTCGGACTCGCGGGCGTACCTGCTCTCCACGCCCTGCTTGCCGACGTGGTCCCACCAGAGGCTCGCCCGCCGCTCGAACGAGGTGTCGACGTCCCGGCCGGGGGTGCCGATGTCGTGGCCCGCCGAGAAGTGGTCGCCCGCCCCGGCCAGCACGATCACCCTGACGCTGTCGTCCGCGGCCGCCCGGTAGAACGCGTCGTCCAACGCGTAGGTCATCGCGGAGTTCTGCGCGTTGCGGTACCTGGGCCGGTTCATGGTCACCACGGCGATGTCGCCCCGCTGCTCGTAGGTGACGACGTCGGTCTCGGTCACGGTGCGCTCCTTGGTCGAGATCAGTGGACGGGGAGAGTGCCGGTGTGGGCCAGTCCCAGGTGCCGCGCGATGCGGGCGCGGTGCCAGGCCGCCGAACCCCAGTCGGCGGCCAGCGCCCACGCGCGCTTGGCGTACAGGTGCAGGTCGTACTCGGTGGTGTAGCCGATGGCGCCGTGGCACTGGATCGCGGTCCGGGCCACCCGCCGGGCCGCCTCCGAGGCCAGCGCCTTGGCCAGCGAGACGTCACGGTCCCGCTCCGGGCTGTCGGTGGCCAGCGAGAAACCGGCACGGGCCACCGCCGGCGCGGCGAACTCCACCTGCAGCAGCGCGTCGGCGAGGTGGTGCTTGACGGCCTGGAAGCTGCCGACCGGCACGCCGAACTGGGTGCGTGACCCGACGTACTCGACGGTCATCTCCAGCATCCGCCGGGACAGCCCGATCAGCTGGGCCGCGGCGCCGAGCACCCCGCGCTGCCAGGCCAGCTCGACCACCCGCGGGTCGTCGACCACGCCGAGCACCGTCGGCGCCCCGACCCGGCACAGGTGGGCGGCCGGGTCCACCGCCGCCACCGGCTCCCGGTGGGCGTCGGACAGGCTGACGACCGTGATCGGGCCGCTGCCGCCCCAGCCACCCGTCAGCAGCAGGGTGGCCCGGGGAGCGAAGCGGACCAGGCCGGAGCCGGCCGGGTCGGCGGCGACGGCGATCCCGTCGGCGAGCAGCCGGTCGGCCAGACCGGCGGCCTCCAGCACGGCCGGCGCGACGCCGGCCGTCTCCAGCACGGGCAGCGGCACCGCCGCCCACCCGGTCTCGGTCAGCAGCGGGACCAGGTAGTTCTCGTCCAGGCCGAGGCCGCCGCAGCGCTCGGGCAGCAGCAGTCCGGGCACCCCGACCTCGGCCAGTGCGCGGCTCAGCTCGTCGACCGCCGGTGTGTCCGGCGCCGACCGCACCACCGCGGGCGGGCAGAGCCGTTCCACCAGCTCGTGCACGACGTCACGCAGGTCCTGCTGTTCGGCCGTCAACGCGAACCGCATGCGATCACTTCCTGGGCAGGCCGAGCACCCGCTCGGCGACGATGTTTCGTTGGATCTCGTTGGTGCCGGCGTAGATCGGCCCGGCCAGCGAGAACAGGAATCCGCGGCTCCACGGGTTGTCCGTCTGCCCCTGCGGGCCGAGCAGCTCCAGCGCCGCCTCGTGCAGCCGGACGTCGAGCTCGGACCAGTAGAGCTTGTTCAGGCTCGACCGCGGCCCGGGTGGGCGTCCCTCGACGATGTCGGTGACCTGCGCCAGCGTGAAGAGCTGGTACGCCTGGGCCTGCATCCACACCTCGGTGATCCGGTCGACGAGCGGGTCGGTGGCCGCCTCCGGATGCGCCTGTGCCAGCTCCACCAGACGCTCCGCGGCCCGCAGGAACCGGCCCGGCGAGCGCAGGGTGAGCCCGCGTTCGGACCCGGTGGTCGCCATCGCCACCTGCCAGCCCTGGTTCACCTCGCCGAGCACGGCGCTGTCCGGTACGAAGACGTTGTCGAAGAACACCTCGGCGAAGCCCTCGTCACCGTCGAGCCGTTCGAAGCCGCGGACCGTCACGCCCGGGCTGTCCAACGGCACGAGGAAGTACGTCAGGCCACGGTGCCGCTGCGCCGTGGGGTCCGTGCGGAACAGCCCGAACAGGTGGGTGCAGAACGCCCCCCGGGTGGTCCAGGTCTTCTGCCCGGTCAGCCGCCAGCCGCCGGCCTCGTCGTCGCGTTCGGCCCGACTGCGGATGCCGGCCAGGTCGCTGCCCGCACCCGGTTCGGACCAGCCCTGGCACCACAGGTCCTCCGCGGCGGCCATCCGCGGCAGCAGGGTGTCGCGCTGCTCCTTCGTGCCGAACTCGAACAACGTGGGCGCCAGCAGGAAGATCCCGTTCTGGGTCACCCGCTGCGGCGCGCCGGCACGGTAGTACTCCTCCTCGAAGATGAGCCACTCCCAGAGCGAGGCGTCGCGCCCGCCGTACTCCTTCGGCCAGGAGACCACCGCCCAGCGGGCCTCGAACAGCTTCCGCTCCCACTCCAGGTGTCGCGCGAAGCCCTCGCGGGTGTCACCGGAGGGCAGCGGCTCGCGCGGGACGTTCGCGGCGAGCCACTCCCGCGCCTCCGCGCGGAACGCCTCCTCGGATTCGCTCCAGGTCAGGTCCATCGCTCTCTCCGTCGTCTCGCCGCTCAGCGGTACCGGCGCAGCTCCTGACGGGCCACCGTCCGGATGTGCACCTCGTCCGGCCCGTCCGCGATCGCCAGGATCCGGGCGCTGGCCCACATCCGGGCGAGGGGGAAGTCCTCGGTCACTCCGCCGCCACCGTGCACCTGGATGGCCCGGTCCAGCACCTCGCGGGCCACCCGGGGCGCCACCACCTTGATCGCGGCGATCTCGGTGGCGGCCCGTTTCGCGCCCACCCTGTCGATGAGCCACGCGGTCTTGAGCACCAGCAGCCGGGCCTGTTCGATCGCCATCCGGGACTCGGCGATCCAGGTGCGGATCACGCCCTGGTCGGACAGGGGGCCGCCGAACGCCTCCCGCGTCGTCGCCCGGCGCACCATCAGCTCCAGGCCACGCTCGGCCATGCCCAAGGTCCGCATCGCGTGGTGTACCCGGCCCGGCCCCAGCCGGGCCTGGGCGATCGCGAAGCCGTCGCCCTCGCCACCGAGCAGGTTCGTCACCGGGACCCGGACGTCGGTGAACCGGATCTCGCAGTGTCCGTGCTGGTCGTGGTAGCCGAACACGGGCAGCGAACGGATGATCTCCACGCCCGGGGTGTCGACCGGGACGAGCACCATCGACTGCTGTCGGTGCGGTGGGGCGGTCGGGTCCGTCTTGCCCATCACCACGAGCAGTTCGCACCGCGGGTCCGCCGCCCCGGTGGTCCACCACTTGTGCCCGTTGATGACGTACTCGTCGCCGTCGCGGACGATCGAGGTGCTGATGTTGCGGGCGTCGGACGAGGCCACCCCGGGCTCGGTCATCGAGAAGCCCGACCGGATCCGCCCGTCCAGCAGCGGCTCCAGCCACCGCGCCTTCTGCTCCGGGGTGCCGAACAGGTGCAGCAGCTCCATGTTGCCGGTGTCCGGGGCCGCGCAGTTCAACGCCTCCGGCGCGATGTAGGGCGATCGCCCGGTCACCTCGGCCAGGTAGGCGTACTCCAGGTTGGACAGCCCGGACACGTCCGGCAGGAAGAGGTTCCACAGGCCACGGCGGCGGGCCTCGGCCTTCAGCTCCTCGACCACGGGGGGAAGGGTGTGGCTGTGCGGCCCGGCCTGTTCCCGCTGCCTGGCGTACACCGGCTCGGCGGGGTAGACCCGTTCGGCCATGAACTCCTCGAGCACCGCCAGCAGCTCGCGGGCCCGCCGGCTCGGTCCGAGATCCATCGGGCCGAGGTCCGGCTCCGGGTACGCGGATCCGGTGGAGGTCACGGCCGCCTCCCCGTGTCGAGGACGATCTTGCCGAGGACGCCACGGTTCCTCACCGTGTTCAGCGCGGCGGCCGCCTCGGCCAGCGGGAGGCGCCGCTCCACGTGCGGCCGGAGCCGGCCCGCCGAGTACCACTCCAGCAGCCGCGACATGTTCTCGGCGTTGGCCCCGGGATTCCGGCCGGCCCAGGCACCCCACAGCACCCCGAGCAACTCGCCCTCCCGCAACAGCAGCCGGTTCATCCCGACCCGGGGAATGTCGCCGGAGGCGTACCCGACGGTCAGGTACCGGCCGCCCCAGGCCAGTGCCCGCACGGCGACCTGCGCGGCCGGGCCGCCCACGGGGTCGTACACCACGTCCACCCCGGCGCCGCCGGTCACCTCGGCGAGCCGCGCGGCCAGATCCTGGTCGCGGTAGTCGATCAGCTCGTCGGCTCCGTGCGCCGCGCAGAGCCGCAGCTTCTCCGGGCTGGACGCGGCCGCGACCACCCGGGCCCCGAGTGCCCTGCCGATCTGCACGGCGGCCAGCCCGACCCCACCGGCGGCGCCGAGCACCAGCAGCGTCTCGCCGGCCCGCAGCCGCGCCCGGTCCACCAGCCCGTGGAACGACGTGCCGTAGACGACGGGAAAGGCGGCCGCGTGGTCCAGATCCATCCCGTCCGGGATCCGGTGCACCCGCTCGGCCGGGACGGCGACCTGCTCGGCGTACCCGCCGATGCCGCAGAACGCGGCCACCCGGTCGCCGGGGCGCAGCCCGGTCACCCCGTCGCCGACCGCCCGGACGGTGCCGGCCACCTCGCAGCCCGGGCTGAAGGGCAGCTCCGGCTTCGTCTGGTAGGTGCCGGCGACCAGCAGCACGTCCGGGAAGTTCACGCCCGCGCGGTGGACGTCCACCACGACCTGGCCCGGCCCGGCGACCGGGTCCGGCACCTCGGCCTCGACCAGGTTCTCCGGCCCACCCAGGGCGCGGCACAGCATCGCCCTCACCCGTGGCCCCTCACGTCGCGGATCCGGACGGCCTGCCGAACCGGTCGCGGATCCGGTCGGCGACCCCGGCCAGGTTGAGTTCGAAGGTGAAGCCCTGCTCGAACCGGTAGCTGCGGTTGACGTCCCACAGGTCGATGCCGTTGAGCGAGGCCTTCGCCGCGCGGATCACCGTCGGGTCCTTCGCCGCGATCTGCCGGGCCAGCTCCAGGGCGGCCTCCCGCAGCCGCTCCGCCGGCACCACCGCGTGCACCGACCCGTACCCGTGCAGTTCGGCGGCGGTCGCGGTGGCCGCGGTGTAGACCATCGCCCGCATCCGGTGCTGCGGCACCAACCGGGCCAGGTGCGTCGCCGCGCCGAGCGCGCCGCGGTCCACCTCCGGCAGCCCGAACGTGGCGTCCTCGGCCGCGACGATGATGTCGGCGTTGCCGACCAGGCCGATCCCGCCGCCCAGGCAGAAGCCGTTGACCGCGGCGATGACCGGCACCGGGCACTCGTAGACCGCCTTGAACGCCGCGTAGCAGCCGCGGTTGGCGCCCAGGAGCGCGGTGAAGCCCTCGGCGCGCTGGATCTCCTTGATGTCGACGCCGGCGTTGAAGCCGCGTCCCTCCGCCCGCAGCACCACCACCCGGACGGCCTCGTTCGCGCCGGCGGCGTCCAGCGCCTCGGCGACGGCGAACCAGCCGGCCACCGGCAGCGCGTTCACCGGTGGGTTGTCCATGACGATCTCGGCGATGCCGTCGGCGTCGACGGTCAGGGTGACGATCCGGCGCTCGGCCGGGTTCTGCTCATGCGACACCGGTCGCCTCCCGCCCAGGTCCCGCCGGGTCGGGCACCACGAAGGTCGCCCACCCGGTCACCGCCGTGCCGCCGGTCTGCCGGCTGCAGGTCAACCTCACGTCCACCCGGCGCTCGCCGTCCTGCTCGTACTCGCGCAGCACCTCGCCGTGGCAGGTCAGCGTGTCGCCGGGCCAGACCTGCTCCAGGAAGCGAACCCGGAAGTTGCGCACGTTCTCCGCGCCGAGCCAGTCCGTCGCGTAGGTGCCGAGCAGCCCGGCCTGCCACATCCCGACCGAGAACGGCGTGGGGAAGCCGGCGGCCCGGGCGAACTCCTCGTCGTGGTGGATCGGGTTCATGTCGCCGGACGCGCCCTGGTACCGCACGAAGTCGGTGCGGGTCACCGGACCGACCACCCACGGGGCGGGCGGCGCCGGCACGCTGCCGGGCGTCGTCACGCCGTCTCCGCTCATGACTCCTCCGCCGGGGGCCGCGCGGTCTCGACACCGGTCAGCCGGCTTCGGGCGACCAGCCGGCCGGTCTCGTCCCGGAACTCGGTGACCATGACGGCGAAGGTCAGTTCCCCGCCGCGCCGGCCCTGCTTGGTGTAGATCTCGCTGATGTGCGACTGGCAGGTCAGGCGGGTGCCCGCCCGCGGCGGCGGGCCGAAGAAGGTGTACTCCTGCTCGGCGTGCAGGCCGCGCTGCGGGTCCAGCTCGACCGCCGGCCAGGGGTCCGCGTCGCCGGACTGCCAGAAGAACGTCGTGGTCAGAAACGTCGGCGGAACGACGGGCCGTTCGGCGTCCAGGTACGCGGGATTCGTCGAACGGACGGCCCGCGCGAACTCGCGGATCTTGCCGCGTTCCACGTCCATCCGGAACGGGGTGCCGCGGGTGCCGACGGCGTCGGGATTGGCCATCTGGTGCTCCTGTGGCTCAGGGATGCTGGCTGCTGACCGAGACGACCTCGCCCGTCATGTAGGACGAGTAGTCACTGGCCAGGAAGACGATGACGTTGGCGACCTCCCACGGCTGCGCCGCTCGGCCGAAGGCCTCCCGGGACGCCAGCTCGGCGAGCAGTTCGTCACTGGTGACCTTGGCCAGGTGGGCGTGGATGGCGATGCTCGGCGCCACCGCGTTGACCCGGATGCCGTACCGGGCGACGTCCATGGCCGAACACCGGGTCAGCGCCATCACGCCCGCCTTCGCCGCCGCGTAGTGGGCCTGCCCGGCCTGGGCGCGCCACCCGAGCACCGACGCGTTGTTGATGATCACGCCCCGCCGCCGGGGCACCATGTGCCGCAGCACCGCCCGGGTCGCCCGGAATGCGGAGGTCAGGGTGACCGCCAGCACCGTGTCCCACTGCTCGTCGGTCATCTCCACCACGCTGGCCGTGCCGCCCAGGCCGGCGTTGTTGACCAGTACGTCGATGCCGCCGAACTCCGCGGCGACGGTGTCCACCAGGTGGTCGATCTGCCGCTGGTCGGTCACGTCGCAGGGCACCGCGAGCGGTCGGACGCCGGTCAGCTCGGCCAGCCGGTCGGCGGCCTCGGAGAGGCGCCGCTCGTGCCGGTCGCTGATCGCCACCCGGGCGCCCTCCTCGGCGCAGCGGCGGGCGGTGGCGTACCCGATGCCGGTGCCGGCCGCGGCGGTCACCAGCACGGTCCGGCCCGCCAGCAGGTCGTGGGCGGGTCCGGCCCAGTCGGCCGTGGTGGATTCAGACACGTGCGCGCAACTCCTTGTCGATCTCGGCCACGGTCCAGCGGGCGCCCCGGTCGACGCGCCAGCCGTAGCTCCACCCCACGAACTGCCGGATCTCGCCCCCCTTGGCGTAGTAGACCGCACCGTTGGCCGGGCAGTCGGCGGTCAGCAGCCATGCCACCAGTGGTGAGACGTTGCCCGGGTGGTAGACGTCGAAGGCGGCCGGGTCGGTGGGCGCCGCCACCATCTCGCCGATGCCGGGCAGGTCCTGGGTCATCCGGGTACGGGCCACCGGGGTGATCGCGTTGACCCGCACGCCGTACCGGGTGAGCTCCTGCGCCAGGATCACCGTCAGCGCGGCGATGCCGGCCTTGGCCGCGCCGTAGTTGGTCTGCCCGACCGCGCCGATCAGGCCGGAGGTCGAGGACACGTTGACCACGGCGGCGTTCGGTCGGCGTCCCGCCTTGGACTCGTTGCGCCAGTACTCGGCGAAGACCCGGGTGGGCGCGAAGGTGGCGCGCAGCTGCCCCCGGATCACCGCGTCCCAGTCCTCCTCCGACATGTTCACGAACATCCGGTCGCGCAGGATGCCGGCGTTGTTGACCAGGCCGTGCACCGCGCCGAACTCGTCGAGCGCCAACCTGAGCAGTTCGCGGGCGCCGGCGAGGGTGGCGACGTCCGCCGAGCTGGCCACCGCCTGCCCGCCCGCCGCCCTGATCTCCTCCGCGACGGCCTGGGCGACGGCGGGGTCGGCGTTGCGCCCGTCGGCGTCGGCGCCCAGGTCGTTGACGACGACCCGGGCGCCCTCGGCGGCGGCGAGCAGCGCGTGCTCCCGGCCCAGGCCCCGGCCGGCGCCGGTGATCACGACGACGCGGTCGTGCAGTGCGGACATGGGCAGTCCTCCTAGCAAGCGCTTGTTTGGTTAGGCTAGTGTCCGGTACACCGGACGTCAATGCCGGCGCCGCACCGGGGGACGGCGCGACCCGGCCGGGGCGGACCGGACGCGGCGCGGACGGGGGCGCGTGTGGCCGGGCGGGTCGGGATCGGGTCGGATCGGTCGGACGGGCCGCGCCCGGCGGCGGGACGGCCGGGGCGGGTCACGCCCCGAGGCGGCGCAGTACCTCGGTCGCCTCGGCGATGATCCGGTCGATCAGCTCCTGGCAGCTCGGCAGGTCGTCGATCAGGCCGACCACCTGGCCGGTGGCCATGACGCCGACGTCGGTCCGCCCCTCCAGCAACGCGGCCCGGTAGAGCATCGGCGCGTTGGCGGCCATCACCACCTGACTCCAGGTGAGCTCGCGGCTCTTCCGCATGGCCAGACCCTCACGGATCATGTCCGACCAGCGGCTGCCCGACAGCTTCCGGAAGGCGACCGCGTTGCGGGCCGCCCGGAGCAGCCGCCCGACGCCGGTGCTCCTCTCCAGCTGCTCGATGGTGCCGGCCCGCAGCACCCGCTGCGGCACCCCGTCGACCTCCCGGGTGAGCACCGTGTCGTTCACGGTCTTGGCGAGGTACACCTCCTTGACCGCGGGCGCGACCGGCGAGTCGGTGGTGAGCAGGAACCGGGTGCCCATGGCGATGCCGGACGCGCCGTACGCCAGTGCGGCGACCAGGCCGCGACCGTCGAAGAACCCGCCGGCACCGATCACCGGGATGTCGACCGCGTCGACCACCTGCGGCAGCAGCAGACTGGTCGGTACCCCGCCGGTGTGGCCGCCGCCCTCTCCGCCCTGCACGATCACCGCGTCCACGCCCCAGGCCGCCACCTTCTCGGCGTGGCGACGGGCCCCGATCGACGGCACCACCACCAGCCCGGCGTCCTTGCACCGGGCGATGAGGTCCTGGCGGGGCGCCAGGGCGAACGAGGCCACCCGCACCCCGGCGGAGATCAGCAGGTCGATCCGGCGCTCGACGTCGGGTTGGTCGGCACGGAGGTTGACCCCGAACGGACGGTCGGTGCGGGACCGCACGTCGTCGATCGCCGCGGCGAGCTCCTCGTACGACAGCAGGCCGGCGGAGAGGATGCCGAGACCACCGGCGTTGGCCGTCGCGGCGGTCAGCCGGGCGTCGGAGACGTAACCCATCCCGGTCTGCACGATCGGGTAGCGCACCCCGAACAGCTCGCAGATCCGGGTACGCAGCACCGACGGGACCGGATCGGACGGCGGCGCCGACGGGTTCGGCTCGGACGGCGGGGTCATCCGGCCACCTCCCGGTTACGCAGCCCGCGCGGGTCGAGCACCTCGCGGATCAGCCGCAGCTCCTCCGCGGTGGGCAGCCGGGTCTGCGGCACGTCGTCGTCGGCCTCCAGCGGGAAGCCGGTGGCGGCCTGCACCTGCGCCACCGTGACACCCGGGTGGACCGAGGCGAGGCGGAGCGTGCCGTGCTCGGGGTGGTAGTCGAAGACGGCCAGGTCGGTCACGATCCGGCGCAGGTCGTGGTAGCGGCTGGCCCCGGGCCCGGCCTGCGCGGCCCGGTCGTTGCCCACCCCGGAGACCATGTCGACCCGCGGCACGAACACCCGCGTGCTGTGCCGGGGCACCCAGTAGCTGGTCGGGTGGCAGACGCTGTTGCCCGGCGCACCGCGTACGCCGAGCAGCTGCACCGTCGGCCGCCGGTAGTCGCCGATCGCCGAGATGTTCGTGTTGCCGTACCGGTCGACCTGGCTCGGGATCATCATGACGTGCCGCTTGCCGTGCCACACCAGGTCGAAGATGGTGCGGAACGGAACCCACGCCTCGATCTCGCCGGTCGCCGGTGCGCCGACCGGCCAGGCCCCGCGGACCAGGTACGACTCTCCGTCGGAGATCAGCAGGTCGGGGGAGAAGGTCTGCCGGGCCAGCCGTACCCCGATGCTGGGGATGGTGCCGAAGGCGCTGGCCAGCACCTCTCCGTTGTCCCGGAACACGTCGGCGCAGGCGACCACGCACACCTCGGCGCGGCTGACGGTGGCATCGGTCGCCGGGACCTGGGGGTCTGCCACGTTCGTCATGCCGACACCTCCGCGCGGCGGGCCGCCACGGCGGCCTGGTAGTCCGACTCCGAGCCGGCCAGGTAGCGGTCCCGGAAGGCCCGCCAGGCGTCCGGGCTGGCCGCCGAGGCGGCGTACTCCCGCTGGAAGTCCTCGTCCCGGTCGTAGTCGGGAGCGCACGAGGTGAAGTGGGCGCCGTTGGGCGCCTCGACCACTCCGGTCACCAGCAGGCGGTTGATCCGGAGGGTGGCCGGGTGCGCGGTCGCGGTCAGCTCGGCGGTCGGCACGATCTTCTCGCAGGACATGTACGCCTGTTCGGCCGCCATGCAGTACAGGTCGTCGAAGTAGGGGTCCGGTCCGAGGAACTGGCCGTTGCCGTGGATGTCGGCGCGGTTCATGTGGATCAGCGCGACGTCCAGGTGCAGCGGCGGCATCGCCACCACCTCGTCACCGCCGTACGGGTCGGCGACGGTGCGCAGCCGCGGGTTGTGGGTCAGCACGTCCGAACCGAGGCCGGCGCGGGTGGGCAGGAACGGCAGCTTCAGCCCGGCCGCGTACAGCCCCCACTGCAGCATGCCCTCGTCGTACTCGACGACCTCCAGCGCGCCCGCCTGTCGTGCCGCCCGGAAGTGGGGGTCCAGAGGGATGGAGTCCAGCGAGACGAAGCCGAAGACGAGCTTGCGGATCTTGCCTGCCGCGCAGAGTAGCCCGACGTCGGGACCGCCGTAGGAGACCACGGTGAGGTCCCGCAGGTCGGATCGCAGGATCTCCCGGATCAGGGCCATCGGTTTGCGTCGGGACCCCCATCCGCCGATCCCGATGGTCATCCCCGATCTGAGGCGGCCGACCACATCCTGTGCGGTCATCCGTTTGTCGGCCATCTACAGCTCCCGCATTCTCTCCATTGACGTAGCAAGCGCTTGGTTGGCACCTTAGCAGTCGATGTTCTCGCGTCAACATCTGCTGTCGCGTCGGGTCGGCGGTGGCTGTTGGTGCGCGAGGGGCGCTGGTAGAGTTCGCCAACCAAGTGCTTGCTTGAATGCGTCCGCACGGCCTTCGCCGCCCAGGAGGGCCTCATGAGTGACCTCGCCGCCCGCCTCGACCGGCTGGAGTCGGTCGAGCAGATCCGCCAACTGGTCTCGCGTTACGCGCTCGCGCTGGACAGTCGGGACGTCACCGCGCTCGCCGCGCTCTTCGCCAGCGACGTCCGGGTGGGGGACGGCCGCGTCGGCCGGGCTGCCCTGGCCGAGTGGTTCGACGGGATTCTGCGACCGTACCGCATCACGTTCCACATCGTCGGTAACCACGTCATCGACTTCACGGGCCCGGACACCGCCGACGGGCTCGTGTACTGCAGACCGGAGCACGAGGTGGGTGACCAGTGGATCGTGATGCCGGTGGTCTACCACGACCGCTACGTCCGGGAGGCGGACGGTCGCTGGTACTTCCGCAGTCGGAAGCCCAAGCCCCTCTACGCCGCGGACGTCCGGCAGAACCCGGCGCGGGTGCCCGGTAGTTTCAACTTCCCGGGCAACCCGTACGTCACCGCTGCCAGTCTGCCCGAGAGCTGGCCGAGTTGGCGGCGGTTCTGGGGCGAGGAAGACGGGCTGCCGTCGGTGGGCTGACCCCCGCCGCCGGCGGCGATCCTTTCCGTCCGGCGGCGGTGCGGCTACTGGGTGATGGTCCAGCCGCCGTCGACCGGCAGGAAGACCCCGTTGATGTAACCGGCCAGCGGGGACAACAGGAAGAGCACCGCGTACGCGACGTCGTCCGGCGTGGCCATCCGACGCAGCGGGATCCGGCTCAGCACCCGCTGCCCGACCTCGCTCTCGACGAAGCCGGCCAGCCGGGGCGTGTCGGTCATCCCCGGCGCGACGGCGTTGCTACGAACCTCGTCGCTGCGGTACGTCGCGAGGTGACGGGTGTAGCCCATGATCGCCGCCTTCGCGGCGCAGTACCAGTCGGAGGCGGTGCCGACGAGGTTGCCCGCGACGGAGGCGATGTTGACCAGTGCCGCTCCCGGCGGTGCCCCACCGCCGAGCCAGGTGTCGGTCACCCGCCGGACGCTGCCCACCGCGATGCGCAGCGCCTCGTCGAATTCCAGGTCGCTGGCGGAGGAGGGGCCGGCGTTGTTCACCAGGTACCGGATCACGCCCAGTTCCCGGGCGCGGGCGAACGCGGTGTCGACCGCGGCGGGGTCGCTGACGTCGGCGGTGATCGCCAGGGCCCGACCGCCGGACCGGGCGATGCGCTCCACCGTGGCCGCCGCGCCCGACGGGTTCATGTCGACGGCGGCGACGGCCAGTCCCATCTCGGCGGCTCTGGTCGCGATCGCCCGGCCGATGCCGCTGCCGGCGCCGGTGACCAGCACGACGTCGCCCGGGGTGAAACCGAACCGCGGCGTGCTCATCGAACCCCCCTCTCTCCTAGCAAGCGCTTGTTCGGACCGTAGGGTGGATCACCGGAACGCGTCAAGCCCGGGCGTCGGCGCTAGGCCCGGTACCGCCGGGCGCGCAGGGCGAGGGCGAGACCGGCGAGGCAGGCCGTCGCCCCGAAACCGGCGAAGGCCCAACCGGCGCCGACCAGCCGGACCAGGCCACCGAGACCGAGGCCCCCGAAGGGGAGCAGCCCGCCCCAGCAGATGAAGTACAGGCTCATCACCCGTCCGCGCTGGGCGTCGTCGATGAGGTGCTGCAGGATCGAGTTGATCGACGTCATGATCGACAGGGTGAGCCCGCCACCGAGGATCATCAGCACGGTGAGCGGCAGGAACGACGGCACCACACCGAACAGGGCGACCACCACCCCGAGGACGACGAGCTGGGCCGCCGCCGACAGCAGGGTCAGTCCCCGGCCCCGCCAGGCCACGGAGAGCACTCCGACGAGTGAGCCGATGCCACTGAGGGTCACCAGGGCCGGGAAGGTGGACTCGGTGCCGCCGTCGACCCGGGACGCGAGCAGTGGAAGCTGCGCCAGGTAGGACGAGCCGAAGACGGAGGTCGCCGCCACGATGCCCAGCGCGGGGAGCGCGGGGCGCCGCTCCCGGACGTGCCGCACGGCGGCGGCGAGCCGGTGCCGTATCGTCTCCGCCGCCCCGGTCGCCCGTCCCGCCGGTCCGCCCGAATGGAGCCGGACGGCCAGCGTCGCGGCGCCCAGCGACAGCACCGCGTAGACACCGAAGGCGCTGGCCGAACCGCCGAACAGCAGCACCGGACCGACCAGCGCCGGTCCGGTGATCCGGGCCAGGTTCAGCCCGGCCGACTGCAGCGGTACCGCGCTGGCCAGGTCCTCCGCCGGCACGGCGGTGGCCACGAGGGCCTGGCTGGCGGGGGAGACGACCGTGATGACGCAGCCGGCCAGGAAACTGAGCAGCATCACCGCCAGCGTCGACATGACCGACGCCGTGGCGAGCAGGGTGGCGGTGACCGCGAGCACCGCCGCGGCCGCCTGGACGGCGATCATCACACGCCGCCGGTCCACGCTGTCCGCGAGCATCCCGGCGGGCAGCGAGAGGAACAGGTACGGCGCGAGGCCGCAGAAGTAGAGCAGACCCAGGGCCAGCGGATCGTTCCCGGTCCGGTGGGCGACCTCCCACTGGAAGGCGACCGACGAGATCCAGTACCCGAGCTGTCCGAGGATCACCACCGTCCACAGCACGCGGAACGGGGGGTGCCGAAGCGCGCGGAACACCTCGACTAGCTGGTGTGGGGCCGCGCGGCGAGGAACCGGGCCGGAATCTCGCCACCACCGTCGACCAGCAGCTCCGTGCCGTTGACGTAGCCGGCGAGCGGTGAGCTGAGCAGCAGACACGCGGCGGCGACGTCGGCCGGTGTGGCCATGCGTCGCAGCGGGATCGTCGCCGCCACCGCCCGCACCCCTTCCTCGTCGCCGTAGTGCAGGTGCGCCAGCTCGGTCCGGACCAGGCCGACGGTGACCTGGTTGACCCGCACCCGAGGGCCGAACTCCAGCGCCAGGGCCCGGGTCAGGGTGGCCAGCCCGGCCTTGGCCGCGGAGTAGGCCGCGGTTCCCGGGGCCGGGTCGCGCCCGGCGACGCTGCCGATGTTGAGGATCAGCCCGCCCTCGGGCTGGCGCTGCATGACCGCGTTGGCGGGCTGGGCGAGGAAGAAGGGCGCCAGCAGGTTCAGCGAGACGACCGAGCTGACGAAGCGGGGGGAGACGGTGGCGGCGTCGGCCATGGGCGAACCGCCGGCGTTGTTGACCAGGATGTCGAGCCGGCCGAACCGCTCGACCGCGGCGTCGACCACCGCCGCGGCCTCCTCGGGACGTCGGACGTCGGCCCGGACGAACTCCGCGCCGCGCCCGTCGTGGGCGGGCAGCTCGGCGACGGCGGTACGGCCGCACACCAGCACCCGCGCGCCGGCCTGGAGATACCGCCGGGCGATCTCCGCGCCGATGCCGCGGGTGCCGCCGGTGACGATCACGGCCTTGCCGGTCAGGTCTGGACCCATCACAGCCTCTCGATGATCGTGACGTTCGCCTGCCCGCCACCCTCGCACATCGTCTGCAGGCCGTACCGGCCGCCGGTGCGTTCGAGCTCGTGCAGCAGGGTCGTCATCAGCCGGGCGCCGGTCGCGCCGAGGGGGTGGCCGAGTGCGATCGCCCCGCCGTTGACGTTGACCCGGTCGGGGTCCGCGCCCGTCTCCTTGATCCAGGCGAGCACCACCGAGGCGAACGCCTCGTTGACCTCGAACAGGTCGATGTCCGTGACCGACAGGCCGGTACGGGCGAGCGCGTGCGCCGTGGCCGGGATGGGGGCGGTCAGCATCCAGACCGGATCGGCACCGCGCACGGACAGGTGGTGGATCCGGGCGCGCGGGGTGACCCGGTGCTCGCGGACGGCCCGCTCGGACATCACCAGTACGGCGGCGGCGCCGTCGCAGATCTGGCTGGCGACCGCCGCGGTGATGCTTCCACCGGGCTGAAGCGGCTCGAGAGCGGCCATCTTCTCCAGCGAGGTGTCCGCCCGGGGACAGGTGTCGACCGTCGCCTCGCCGAGCGGGACGAGCTCGCGGTCGAACCGGCCCTCGGCGATCGCGGCCAGCGCGCGGTGGTGGCTGCGCAGCGCGAACTCCTCCATCTCCGCGCGGCTCGTGCCCCACCGCTGCGCGATCATCTCCGCGGAGCGGAACTGCGAGATCTGCTGGTCGCCGTAGCGGCGACGCCACCCGGACGAGCCGGAGAACGGGTCCGGGAAGCCGAACTGCTCCCCGACGGTCATCGCCGCCGAGATCGGGATCGCGCTCATGTTCTGGACGCCCCCGGCGACGACGACGTCCGCGGTACCGCTGAGCACCGCCTGGGCGGCGAAGTGGACCGCCTGTTGGGAGGAGCCGCACTGTCGGTCGACAGTCACCCCGGGGACGTGGTCCGGCAGGCCGGCGGCGAGCCACGCGGTGCGGGCGATGTCCCCGGCCTGTGGCCCGAGGGTGTCCACGCAGCCGAAGACGACGTCGTCGACGACGGCGGGATCCACCCCGCTGCGGGACAACAGCGCCGAGATGACGTGCGCACCCAGATCCGCCGGGTGGACCCCGGCGAGGGCCCCGCCGCGTCGGGTCACCGGGGTGCGGACCGCCTCGACGATATAGGCCTGCGTCATGGTGCCAGTCCTCCGATCCACCGCCGTGTCGCGGGCGCTTGCGCGGGTTCCCGCCGCAGCATACCAAGCGCTTGATTGGTATCGACGGGTCGTGCCGTGGTGTCCGTCACCCCGCGCCCGCGGGTGGCGCGTCCGCGGCGGGGGCCTCCCGGGTGTCCGGCGCCGGGTCCGCCCACCGCGGTGCCCGCCTCTCGAGGAAGGCCGCCATTCCCTCGGTCGCGTCCGGCCCGGCGAGCAGCGCGGTGGTCGCGGCGCGGTTGCGGGCCCGCAGGGGTGCCGGATCCATCGAGAGGGACCGGTACATCAGATCCTTGGTGACCCGGACCGCCGTCGGCGAGTGCCCGGCGATCCGATCGGCGAGGGCGAGCGCCGCCGGCAGCAGTTCGGCCGCCGGCACCACCCGGTTGACCAGGCCCAACTGGTACGCGCGCGCCGCGGTGAGCGGCTCGCCGCCCAGTCCGATCTCCAGTGCGACGGCCAGGGGGATGCGCTGCGGCAGCTCGGTTCCGCCCTCGGTGGCGGCGAGGCCGAGCGAGACCTCCGGCAGCGCGAAGTACGCGTGGTCCGCGGCGACGCGGAGATCGCAGGCGAGGGCGAGTTCGAAGCCGCCGCCGATCGCCGCTCCGTTGACCGCGGCGATCACCGGGAGGGGGTAGCCGTCGCGGAGCAGGTGTACCGGGCTGGTCGCCGGATCCGGCATCCCCGCCTCGGCCACCGCCCTCAGGTCCAGTCCGGCGCTGAACGCCCGGTCACCACTGGCGGTGAGCACGACCGCCCGCACCGCCGGGTCGGCGGCCGCCGCGCTCAGCCCGGCGGTCAGTGCCGACAGGGTGGCGTGGTCGAGGCAGTTCCGCACCCGTGGCCGGTCGATGGTGAACACCGCGACCCGACCGTGCCGGTCGTGCCGAAGAGTCATGCGGTCCGCTCCTCGTTCCCCGGGGGTGCCCGTCCACCCCGTGCGCCGGATCTTATCGAGCGCTTGTTTGGTTCAGGGTCGTCGAGTTTGGTTCGGGGTCGTCGAGCCCGTGCCGCCCCCGGTGACCGGTCGCCGCGTCCGGCTGTCGCCCGCGGCCTGCCGTCCGACCGAACCGGGGTTTCCCGCCGGAATCGGCGGCGGTCACCGGTCGGAGTCGGCGGTGGCCAGCCTGACCCGCACCAACAGGTCGTGCAGCGCGGGCTCCGCCGCCGGCCGGTCGGGAAGCCGGGAGTCCTGCTGCGCCTGGTCCAGGACCGTGTGCAGGGCGTCCAGGTCGGCGGCGAGCCGGTCCGGGTCCGGTGCCCCCGGCGTCCCGGCGAGTCGGTGGTGCTCGCCGGCGACCTTGGCCGCCATCAGCACGTCGAGGTACGCCGGTGACTCCGCGACCACCCCGGCCAGGGTCGGCAGGTGTGCGACGACCTCTCCGGTCCGCATCAGGTGGATCCCGGTCAGCAGCGTCCGAAACGCGTAGAGCAGCGGCTTCAGCTCCCCGCTGGCGGCGTACCGCCGCTGCTGGTTGCGGGCGAAGCCCCGGTAGTGGTGGGCGTGGTGCCGGGTCACGCAGCGGGGAGCCAACGCCACCAGCTCGGCGTGGACGTCGCCGGTGACCACGACCAGCGGGGAGAGAAGCTGCTCCAGGACGTATCCGTTGCGACGCAGCAGCAGCTCACAGAACTTCGCCACGTCGTGGGTGACCAGGTCGATGGTGACGCCGTCCCGCACCCAGCCGCGGTCCAGGGTCGCCGGCCCGCGCCGCAGGCCGACCACCTCGGCGGCCGGCAGCAGATGGGCGCCGCGCAGGTCGACGTCGGAGTCGCGGGACGGGAACCCGTACAGGTGGGCGCCGGAGACGGTGGCGAAGAGCAGGGGGTACGGCTGCTCGGCGACGACGGCGCGCACCCTCGCCGGATCCAACCGGGTCACGTCGGGGGCGGCCGGGCCGCTCATCGTCGCACCTCCTCGGTGAGGGCCCGCCGGGCACTGCGGGCCCGGACCGAGTACAACCAGGCGTCCACCCGGGCCGTGTCCGGGCCGGCCGGCAGCGGCGTCCGGGCCAACGCCGCGTCGAGGTCGGCGTGCAGCGCCAGTCGCCATCTCTCCACCTCCGCCCACGGCAGCTCACCCCGGCGAACCGCCAGCAGCCGGTCCCGGTGCTCGCCCACGTCCAGGGTGAGCCGGCCGTGCCGGAGCAGGTCCCGCCCGCCCAGCAGCAGCCGCAGCAGGTGCATGACGTGCTTCCACCGGGGCCGGCCGTGCTGCCGCAGGTCGGCCTCCAGCTTCTGGAACTGGCGGAGCGCGTATCCGGCGTAGGTCCGGTGCACGAGCCGGGACAGGAAGGCCGGGCGCAGTTCGAGCAGCTCCGCGCCGATCGGGGTGACCACGAGGACCTCTGTCGAGTGCAGCACCTCCAGCAGGTTCGGGTTGGCCCGCAGGGCCAGGTCGCAGAAGCGTTCGACCTCCCAGGAGAACCGCTCCGGCTCCGGCCCCTCGACGTGCGAGGGCGGCTTGGTCAGCGACCAGAACGCCGACGCCGGCGCGGCGTAGACGCCTCGCACGTCGGTGTCGGACTCCTCGGTCGCCAGTCCGAACGCCCGGGAACCCACCACGGCGGCGTAGATCGTGTGCCGGGTCACCAGGTCCGCCCCGTCCACCGCCGCCGGGCGCTCGCCGACCGTCCGGTCCCGCCGGTCCGCCCTGTGCAGCGCCAGCCGCCCTCGTGGGCTGCGCAGCCGCCGGCCGTCGGTGAGGTCGACCAGGTATTCGTCGGTGGTGTCGTCGTGGTCGACGACCCGGCCGGTGGCGCCGCGCGGTACGCGTACGCCGGACAGGTCGACGGCGGCCTCCCGGAGCACCACCTGGGTGCCGACCGGCAGGCGCGGGTCACGGAACGGTCGCGGAGACGGCATGCGGGCATGGTGTCGCACCGGTCACTCCGGTCGCATCCGAAATCACCCGTGCCCTGGCGCCTTTCCGGCCCACCGCGTCGTACCCCCGGGTCAGAATCCGGGCGTGACCTTGCTCGCCAACGGCCCCGAACAGGGCGGATGCTGCTGCCCGGAACCGATCACCGGAGTCGGTACGCTCGCCTGCGGCGCGGGGCCCGGTGCCCGGTACCCGACGGCCAGCGGCGCCGTTTCGGGGCGCACCACCGGCAACCTCGGGAGATCACCGCGTTGACTGCACAGCCTGACATCCCGTACGGCGCCGACGACCTCACGCATCTCGAAGGTCTGGACGCGGTCCGCAAGCGTCCCGGCATGTACATCGGGTCGACCGACAGCCGTGGCGTGGCCCACCTCCTCAACGAGATCGTGGACAACGCCACGGACGAGGCGATCGCCGGGCACGCCAGCCGGATCGAGGTCACCCTGCACGCCGACGGCTCGGTGCAGGTCGACGACGACGGCCGGGGCATCCCCACCGACGTCCACGCCAGGTCCGGGCTCTCCGGGGTCGAACTGGTGCTGACCCGGCTGCACGCCGGCGGCAAGTTCGGCGGCTCCGGCTACAAGACGTCCGGCGGCCTGCACGGGGTCGGCGCCTCCGCGGTCAACGCCCTCTCCCGCCGCTTCGACGTCACCGTCCGGCGGGACGGCAGGATCCACCAGATGTCGTTCCGGCACGGCGTACCGGGAGTCTTCGACGGCCCGGGGCCGCAGGCGACCTTCACCCCGCACCCCGGGCTGCGGCTGGTGGGCCGGATGAGGCGGGGCGAGCCCACCGGCACCTCGGTGCGGTACTGGCACGACGCCCGCTACTTCGAGGCCGGTGCCGCGCTGGACGTCGAGGTGGTACGCGGCAAACTGCGACACACCGCCTTCCTGGTTCCCGGCGTGACCTACGTGCTGCGTGACGCCCGCGGCGGGGCGACCGACGCCGAGACCTTCCACTTCCCGAACGGCCTGGTCGACATGGTCGACTTCCTCGCCCCGGCCGGCGACAGGGCGGTCAGCGGGACGCTGGTGGTCACCGGTGTCGGCACCTACCGGGAGAACGCCGCCGACGCCGACGGGGTCATGCGCAGCAACGTCGAACGGCGGGCCGAGATCGAGATCGCGTTCCGCTGGGGGACCGGATACGAGCGCACGGTGGAGTGCTTCACCAACACCATCCGCAACGTCCACGGCGGCACCCACCGCAGGGGCTTCGAGCGCGGTATGGTCCGGGCGCTGACCGAGGCCATCCGCAACTCCCGTGGTCTCCTCAGGCCCAGGGAGGCCCCGCCGATCCTCGACGACGTGCTGGAGGGCCTCACCGCCGTCGTCCACGTGCGGATCCCGGAGCCGCAGTTCACCTCGCAGACCAAGGACGAGCTCTCCACCGCCGGAGTGACCAGGGTGGTGCAGACCCTCGTCGAGCAGCACCTGAAGGCCTGGCTCGAAAACCGCAGGACCCGGGCCGAGGCCCGGGCCGTCCTGCAGAAGGTCGTGGACGCGGCGCGGGTCCGGCTCACCCAGAAGCAGCAGAAGGACGCGGCCCGGCGCAAGACCGCGCTGGAGGGCGCGTCGATGCCGGCGAAGCTGGTGGACTGCCGGTCCACCGGGGTCGAGCGCAGCGAACTGTTCATCGTCGAGGGCGACAGCGCCCTCGGCACCGCCCGGCTGGCCCGGTCCTCCGAGTACCAGGCGCTGCTGCCGATCCGCGGCAAGATCCTCAACGTGCAGAAGGCGAGCCTGCAGCAGGTGCTGGACAACGCCGAGTGCGCGGCGATCATCCAGGTCCTCGGCGCGGGCTCGGGACGGACCTTCGACCTGTCCGCGCTGCGGTACGGCCGCATCCTGATCATGGCTGACGCCGACGTCGACGGCTCGCACATCCGGACCCTGCTGATCACACTCTTCGCCCGGTACATGCGGCCGGTGATCGAGGCGGGGCGGCTGTACGCGGCGGTGCCGCCGTTGCACAGGATCACCACGAGGGGCAGGAACCCGGAGACCGTCTACACCTACACGCAGACGGAGATGCTGAGCACGATCGCCCGGCTGGAGCAGGCCGGCAAGCAGGTGGTCACTCCGGTGCCGCGGTTCAAGGGTCTCGGTGAGATGGACGCCGACGAACTGTGGGAGACCACCATGAACCCGGCCACCCGGACGGTCCGACGGATCACCCTGGACGACGCGGAGCGCGCCGAGGAGGTCCTCGAGCTGCTGATGGGAGAGAAGGTCGAACCCCGGAAGAACTGGCTGATCGAGTCGGCCAACCGGGTCGACCGGGAGGCGATCGACGCCTGACGGGCGGCGGTCGGACGGACAGGGACGACAGCGCCGCCGGGCCTTCGGCGGCGGCAGCCAGGAGAAGGACAGTGCCGCCGGGCCTTCGGCGGCGACCGGCAAGAGAAAAGAGCACGAGGTCATGGCACGCCGTACGGGCAGCAGGTCGAAGGTGGACCTCTCCGCCTTCGACCGGGCGGGGGCGCGGGTCACCGAGAACCCGCTGGCCACCGAGGTCGAGGACTCCTACCTGGAGTACGCCTTCTCGGTGATCCACTCCCGTGCGCTCCCCGACGCGCGGGACGGCCTCAAGCCGGTGCACCGGCGCATCCTCTACTCGATGAGCGAGCAGGGCCACCGGCCCGACCGCCCGCACGTCAAGTCCGCCCGGGTCGTCGGCGACGTGATGGGCAAGTACCACCCGCACGGCGACGCCGCGATCTACGACGCGATGGTCCGGCTCGCCCAGGACTTCTCCCTCAACGCTCCGCTCGTCGACGGACACGGGAACTTCGGCAGCCCGGACGACGGGCCGGCTGCGGCGCGCTACTGCGTGGCCGGTGACACCCGGATCCGCCTCGCCGACGGATCGAGTCCGCGCATCGCCGACCTCGTCGCGCTGCCCGCCGACGCGGAGCGCGAGGTCGACCTCGAGGTCCTGGACAAGGACGGCAAGCCGGTCAGGGTCAGCCGGGTGTTCAACTCCGGCGTCCACCCGACGATCCGCATCACCACCGCGTCGGGCTACTCCCTGCGGGGCAGCGAGAACCACCTGATCCTCTGCCTGGAGAATCCCGTGGGCGTACCGCTGTTGCAGTGGCGACGGCTCGACGAGATCCGGCCGGGAACCGTGGCCTGCGTCGCCCGCAACGCCTGGTCCGAGATCGTGCCCACGGTCGCGGAACACCACCTGGGAGTGCTGGTCGGCGCGTGGGTCTGCGGGGGCTGGGCGCGCGGGACCGCAGCCGGCTTCCAGACCACCGACGAGCACCTCTTCTCCGAGGTCGTGCACGCCTACGACGAGGTCGTCGGTGGCCTCCGTCGTGTCAGCAGGCGGCGCACCCGGCAGGGTCGCACGTACGCCCTCGAGGTGGACGCGTGGGGGGCCACCGGAGGGACGGGGTCGTTGCGGGCCGGCCCGCTGGCCGAACTCGTCGGGCACCGGGCGCGGGACAGGTTCGTCCCGTCGTGTGTCTGGTCGGGTGGCTGGGGCGTGAAACGTGCCTTTCTCATGGCTCTCTTCGAGGGTGGCGGTGGGGTGCGCGTCGCCGACGGCGGTGTCACCGTCGAGTACCCGACGCCCAGCGAGCGGTTGGCCCGGGAGCTCCAGGAACTGCTGGCCGAGTTCGGCGTCGTCGCCTGCCGCCGCCGGGCCGTGCGGCCCGGCGGCGCGGTCGAACACCGTCTGGTGGTCTCCGGGCGTCGCGACGTCGAGGCGTACGCGCACCGGGTCGGTTTCCTGGGCACCAGGCAGGCGGTGTTGCGGGAGGCGCTGCGGCGGGCCGGGTCGTGCCCGAACCGCCACACCGGGGAACGGGTCCCGTTCGTCGCCGACTACGTTCGTGGCGCGCTGGACCTCGACGGCCGGGGCGGCCGACGGGACCGGCTCACCGGGTACGACGTCGACCGGGTCGAGCGGTGGGAGGCGGAACGCCACCGGATCGTCGACGAGATCGGGGATCCGGAGGTGATCGCCACGATTCTGCCGATCATGGACTCGGGCTACCGGTTCGAGACCGTCACCGAGGTGGTCCCCGCCGAACCGGTCGAGGTCTACTCGGTACGGGTCGAGTCGGAGGACCACTCCTTCCTCGCCGGCGGGTTCGTCAACCACAACACCGAGGCACGGATGTCGCGGGAGGCGATGCTGCTGGTCGGGGAGCTCGGCGAGGGGACGGTCGACTTCCGGCCGAACTACGACGGGTCGCTGACCGAGCCGGTCGTGCTGCCGGCAGCCTTCCCGAACCTGCTGGTCAACGGCACCTCGGGGATCGCGGTCGGGATGGCGACCAACATGATCCCGCACAACCTCGCCGAGGTGGTCCGGGCCGCCCGCTGGCTGATCGACCACCCGGACGCCTCGCTGGACACCCTGATGAGGTTCGTTCCCGGCCCGGACCTGCCCACCGGGGGCCTGCTGCTCGGCCTCGACGAGGTGCGCAGGGCGTACGAGACCGGTCGGGGTGTGGTCCGGATGCGGGCCAGGGTCGAGATCGGGCCGCTGGAGGGAAGCCGGGGCCGCCAGGCGATCACGGTGGTCGAGCTGCCGTACGGTGTCGGCCCCGAGAAGGTCATCGAGGCGATCACCGACGAGGTACGGGGCAGGCTGATCACCTCCGGACCGCGCCGGGGCCAGCGGCAGCCGGCCCGGCTGCAGGGCATCGCCGACGTCAAGGACCTCACCGACCGGGAGAACGGGACCCGCCTGGTCATCGAGTGCAAGGTCGGGGTCAACCCGCAGGCGTTGCTGGCCGACCTCTACCGGCTCACCCCACTGGAGCAGTCGTTCGGGATCAACAACCTGGTCCTGGTGGACGGGCAGCCGCGCACGCTCGGTCTGAAGGAACTGCTCGAGGTGTTCCTCGACCACCGCTATGAGGTGGTGACCCGCCGGACGGCGTTCCGGCGCACCAGACGGCAGGAGCGGCTGCACCTGGTCGACGGCCTGTTGATGGCGCTGCTCGACATCGACGAGGTGGTCCGACTGATCCGGGGCAGTGAGAACGCCCAGGCGGCCAGGCAGGCGCTGATGGCCCAGTTCGGGCTCTCCGAGATCCAGGCCGGTTACATCCTGGACACCCCGCTGCGGCGGCTGACCAAGTTCGACCGGCTGGAGCTGGAGGTGGAGCGGGACCGGCTCCGCGAGGAGATCGCCGCGCTCACCGAGATCCTGGAGGACGACCGGGTGCTGCGGAAGGTGGTCTCCGAGGAACTGGCGGCGGTCGGCAGGGAGTTCGGGCGGCCGCGCCGGACCACCCTGGTCGACGGCGACCTCAGGGAGGTGTTGGCCGCCTCCACGCCGTCCGGTCCGCTGGAGGTGGCGGACGACCCCTGCCAGGTGATCCTCTCCGCGACCGGGCTGGTCGCCCGGACGGCCGCGGAGTCCGAGGAGGCCGCCGAGGGCCGCCGGCGCAGCGGCCGGACCAGACACGACGCGGTCGCCGCCGTCGTCGGGGCCACCGCGCGCGGGCAGGTGCTGCTGGTCACCAGCGCGGGGCGGGCCTTCAGGACGGAGGTCCTGCCGCTGCCGGTGCTGCCGAGGCGGTCCGGCACGGTCTCGCTGAGCGGTGGGATGGCCACCTCGGAGCTGGTGCCGCTGGAGCCGGGGGAGCGCGTGATCGGCCTGGCGCCGCTCGGTGACCGGGGTGCGGGTTCGCCAGGCCTGGCGCTGGGCACCCGGCAGGGTGTGGTGAAGGTCTGCGCTCCGGACTGGCCGGTTCGGGCCGACGTGTTCGAGGTGATCACCCTCCGGGACGGCGACGAGGTGGTCGGGGCGACCTGGCTGGTCGACGGCACCGAGTCCCTCGCCTTCGTCTCCTCCGACGCCTCGCTGCTGCGCTTCGCGGCCGGTCTGGTCCGGCCGCAGGGTCTCAGGGGCGGCGGCATGGCCGGGATCAACCTCGCCGCCGGCGCCGAGGTGGTCTTCTTCGGCGCGGTCGGCACCGACGATCCGGAGCAGGGTGAACCGATGGTGGTGACGTCCACCGGCAGCGGGGTGAAGGTGAGCCCGTTCTCGCTCTATCCGCCGAAGGGCCGGGCGACCGGCGGGGTCCGCGCCCAGCGTTTCCTCAGGGGGGAGTCCCGGCTGGTGCTCGCCTGGATCGGGCCGCGCCCGGTCGGGGTCACCAGGCGGGGCGAACCGGTGCGGCTTCCCGAGCCGAACCCGCGCCGGGACGCGTCGGGTGCCGCCATGTTCGGGCCGGACCGGGTGGGGCGGCTCGTCGAGCTCGACTGAGTCGGTGACCGGGTCTCTCCCGCCACCCGGGCGCCGACCGTGACGGGGCGCACCGCCGCCGTCTGCCGCGGCCCCTTCTTCCTGCAGACCGGGGGCGGCCCTCAGAGCAGGGGGGCGACGTCGCGGGTGATGGGGACGGCCAGCACGGTCGGGCCGTCGCCGCGCAGCGCGACCCGGAACGCCTCCCGGAAGTCGCCCAGCGAGTCGATCTGGTGGGCGGCGCAGCCGTAGCCGCGGGCGATGGCGGTGACGTCCAGGTCCGGCAGCTCCAGTCCGGGTACGCCGGGGGTGTCCTCCAGCTCGGCGAAGGCCTTGAGCACCCCGTACTGCCGGTTGACCGGGACCACGACGGTCACCGGCAGCCGGTGTTGCGCGGCGGTCCAGAGTGCCTGGGGCGAGTACTGGAAGGAGCCGTCGCCGATCACCGCGACCACCGGCCGGTGTCCCCCGGTGTCCCGCTGCGCGAGCGCGATACCGACCGCGGCCGGAAGCGCGAAGCCGAGGCCGCCGCTGGCCATCTTGAAGTACGACCCCGGGCGGGTGATCGTCAGTTGCCGGTGCAGGATGCTGAGGTTCGAGGGGGTCTCCGGCACCACGATCCCGTCCGGCGGCCACTCGGCGGCCAGTGCGGCGAACAGCGCCTCGGCGGAGATCGAGGTGCTCGGGGCGGGGCTCGGTGGGGCGGGCCGGGGCGCCGGCGGCTCTCGGTCGGACGCGGGCAGGTGCGCGGTCAGTGCGGCGCAGGCGAGTCCGACGTCGCCGACGAGGCTGTCGCCGACCGGTGCCCGGGCTGCCTCGTCCGGATCGTCGGTGATGTGCAGCAGGCGGGTGTCGGGCGGCAGGTAACCGTGCTCGCCGGGGACGTACGGGTAGTAGCGGAAGACGGGGGCACCGATCACCAGCACAAGATCGTGCCCGGTCAGCCTCTCGGCGAGGGGACCGATCGCCGGGGGCAGCAGCCCCTGGAACTGCGGGTGGTCCTGGGGGAAGCCGACCCGGTCCGCGAACGGGGGCTGCCAGACGGGGGCCCGCAGTCGTTCGGCGAGCGCGACCGCCTCGGCCCAGCTTCCGCTGCGGTCGACCCCGGCGCCGATCACCAGCATCGGGTTCCGGCTGCGCGCCAGCGTCTCGGCGAACCGGGCGAGGGTGTCGGGGTCGGGTGCGACCCGGGTGCTCACCCGGCGTGGCGTCGGCGTGCCGGCGGCCGGCTCGTCCCAGTCGTCGAGTGGCAGGGAGAGGTACACCGGCCCGGCGGGTGGCTGTACGGCGCTGGCGTAGGCCCGCATGAACGCCTCGGGAATGTCCTGCGCCCGTAGCGGCTCGTGGCTCCATTTGACGTACGGTTCCGGCAACAGGGTCGGCCGTACGTTCGTGAGCATCGGCTCAAGCACGTTCATCGTCCGGGTCTGCTGCCCCGCGGTGACAATCATCGGCGTCTTGTTGTGCCACGCCGTGATGAGGCTTCCCATCCCGTTTCCGGTGCCCGGTGCGGTGTGCAGATTGACGTGGACCGGGCGTCCGCTCGCCTGGGCGTACCCGTCGGCCATCGCGACCGCGGAGGCCTCCTGGAGGGCGAGGACGTAGGTGAAGTCGGATGGGAAGTTCTTCAGGAACGGTTCCTCGGTCGAACCGGGGTTTCCGAAGACGGTGGTCATGCCGAGGGCGCGGAGCAGGTCGTAGGTCGCTTCGTGCACGGTCGTCATCGAAACGTACCTCCCGGGGTTCCTCGTTCCGCGGCGCGGTGGCGTTGGGCATGACCGGTTATTCGCAATATTTCCGTCATACCGTATCCGTACATGATCATTCCGGCTTATGCCGGTGGTCGACGGATGTGCCGCGGTGCCTCCCAGCCGGGTTCCCCTCGCGCCCCTGGCCACTGTTTTTCCTGGTCAGAGGGGTTGGCAACGGCGGAGGTGGGCCAGTACTGTCGGCGCGTCTGGTCCGGCCCCCTGGTCGCCACGACGGCGACACCGGAGCAGACCCGCCGAGTCGTTCACGCAACGAGCCGGGGACCCACAGATCGTCTGGGGTGAATCCGCGGGCCGCCGGTCCGCGGTAGGGCGGCCTTCCCGTCCGAACCCGTCAGCTAACCCGGTAGGCGGCGCAGGAAGGAGTACGTGTTCGTGCCGCACCACCTGGGCCGTGGCCCAACCCCCCAGCCACCGCCGTACGCCGCATCCGCCGCCCGGCCGGGTGGCCCCGTCCCGGCGGCGCTGTCGAGACCGGCGCCACAGACCCAGACACCCTGACGTACGCGCGGGGCACGACGCGCCGAACCCGGCCCGGGGCGCACGCCGCCGGCCCGGGTGGACGCGGCGGCGTCGGGTGAACCCCGGGCCGGAGCCCGTCGCGGTCGCCGTCGATCCGGCCGCTCTCCGAAACGGGCGTGGCCCTGCCACCGAGCAGGGTTGTCGACGTCAATGGCACGGCGGAATGCCGATGCTCCCGTTCGCGTGCGCGTCGCCCGGGCTCGGGTGAACCCGACGACCATTCCGTGCCCCGGTGCCCGGCGTCTCCGCGTGTTCTCGACAGCGGTTCCCGCGCGTTCTCGACAGCCGACAGAAACGGCGATCTGTCGATCGTCCCCGGAATCGACGATTCGCATTTCCCCCTGGAGGATCATCGTGAAGCACGGCCTCAACCAGCGACTCCGGAATCTCCTGTCCAGCCGGCGAAACCGGATCGCCCTCGGCGCGGCGGTCGCCCTCGGCGCGGCCGCGGCCGGCGGCGGCGTCGCACTGTCGACCACCACCCCACAGCCGGAGACCGGGGGTGCCGACCGGGTCGCCGTGGCGGACCTTCAGCCCATCACCGCCGGCGGGGCCGGCGCGGACGCCCAGACGGCCGCACCGGGCACGACGGCGCCGGGCACGGCCGCGACGGTGGCCCCGACGCAGACCGCGACCGACGAGCCGTCCCCGGCGAAGCCCACGGAACCGTCGGCGGAGGCGAAGGAGTCCCCGGCGAGGACCTCCTCGGCGAAGGCGAAGGAGTCCTCGGACGCCGCGGAGCCGGCGCCGCCGGCGTCGAAGCAGTTGGACTACACGTTCCAGGCCCAGACCACCTACTACTACTGTGGCCCCGCCGCGACCCGGATCGCGCTGACCGTCCGCGACGCGCCGTTGAGCCAGGACGAGCTGGCCCGTCGGCTCGGCACCACCGTCAACGGCACGAACTCGGCCGCGGACACCACCCGGGTCCTCAACAGCGTCACCGGGTCCGACTTCTACCGGACCGTCGCGATCCCCGGCCAGTCCGCGACCCCGGCCCAGATCGACCGGCTGCAGGCCGACGTGGTGCGTGCGATCAGCAAGGGGTACGCGGTCGTGGCGAACATCGCCGGGTCGGCCACCGACACCGCCGGCGGCTGGCACAGCTACCCGGGTGGCCACTACCTGACCGTGGTCGGCTACCGCGACGGCGGGCGCACGGTCAAGATCGCTGATCCCGCGATTCCCGGCGCGGACAGCCACTACTGGATGACCACCACCAGCCTGGCGCACTGGATCGCCACCCGGGGCTACTCCGCCTGACCCCGGTCCACCCGGCCACCCCTCGGCCGGCTGGCTCCTCCCCGCCGCCGGCCCCACTCCGCCCGGCCGACGGTGTCGGCCGGGCGGAGTGGCCGGCGGTCTGACGACGCAGGCCGCGTGGCGTCAGACCGCCGGGCCGAAACTGAACTCGTCGTACTCGGCGACCGGCGTGAAGCCGAGGCGCCGGTACAGGGCGATCGCGGCGACGTTGTCCGCCCTGACGTTCAGGGTCACCCAGCGGACCGTGCCGAGCAGCCGCCGGCACAGCGCCGCCACCGCCGAGGTGGCAAGGCCCTGGCCCCGGGCCGCCGGATGGGTGGCCACGTTTCCCAGCGCACTCACCCCGTAGGTGGGGGACCAGACGTGCACCCCGGCCACCGCGAGCAGGTCCCCGCCGCGGCGGATCCCGACGTACTGGCCGGTCTGCACCATCCGTTCGTCAAACCAGTTCCCGGGGTAGGCGGCCTCGTAGAACGCGGTCATCGCCGGCAGGTCCGCGGTGGTGAGCACCTCACCCGCCGGGGCCACCCGGTCGAGCCGGTCGGGGTCGGTGAGTGTCATCTTCAGGTGCGGCCCGTGTGGACGTACCGGGAAGTGCGCCGCCAGGGCCGCCCCGGCGCCCGGCGAGAGGTGGGCGTCGAAGCTGCGGGGCAGGAGCGGGACCAGCCCGGTCAGCAGGTCGGTCAGGGCGTCCGGGGAACGGTTCAGCGCCAGCAGTGTCGGGGTGGCGCCGCCGTGGTAGACCAGCGCCACCTGTTCTCCGTGGCGGTACCAGGTGGTGTACGGCCAGTAGAAGTCGTCCAGGTCGCCGAGCTCGTACGCGTGCAGCTCGGGATCCCTGCCCAGCAGGGCGGCGAGTTCCTTCCGGTCATGGCTGGCCCTGATCCTCGTCACGGGCCCGATCATGGCACGGGCGTCGCCGGGCAACCGGCGACGCCCGTGGGCGGTCTCCTCGGCTCAGGACCGGTTCATGTACTTCTCGTACTCCGCGACCACCTCGTCGGTCGGGCCGTCCGCCCGGATCACCCCGGACTCCAGCCAGATGGACCGCTCGCAGGTGTCGCGGATGGACGCGATCGCGTGGCTCACCAGGAAGACGGTGCCGGCCTCGGCCCGCAGCTCGCGGACCCGCTGCTCGCTGCGGCGCCGGAACCGGGCGTCGCCGGTGGCGAGCGCCTCGTCGATCAACAGGACGTCGTGCTTCTTCGCCGCCGCGATGGAGAAACGCAGCCGGGCCGCCATGCCGGAGGAGTACGTCCGCATCGGCAGCGAGCTGAAGTCGCCCCGGTCGTTGATCCCGGAGAACTTGATGATCTCGGGGGCGAGCCGCCGTACCTGCGCCGGGCTCATCCCCATCGCCAGGCAGCCGAGCACGACGTTGCGTTCGCCGGAGAGGTCGTTCATCAACGCCGCGTTCACGCCGAGCAGCGACGGCTGCCCCTGGGTGTAGATCGCGCCCTGGTTGACCGGCAGCAGCCCGGCGATCGCCCGCAGCAGGGTCGACTTGCCGGAGCCGTTGCTGCCCAGCAGGCCGATCGCCTCACCCCGGTACGCGGTGAAGCTGACGCCCTTGACCGCGTGGACCTCGCGGACCGTCGGCGGCTTGGCACCGATCAGCAGCCGTCGCAGCGCGGCGACCGGGCTGTTGGTGCCCGCCGTGGCGCCCTTGTGCACCCGGTAGACGATGTGCACGTCGTCCACGATGACGGTGGGGATGCGGGACCCGTCGGCGGCGGTGGTCGCCGCGGCGCTGGGGGCGGCGGTGCTCAGCTCAGCCACGTCCGTACTCCTTCTCGCCGTGCCAGAAGTAGACGAATCCACCGACGCCGGCCAGGACGGCCCAGCCCAGGCCGAGCAGCCAGGACTGGCCCATCGAGGCGGTCACCGGAGCACTCTCCATCACCGCGTGTCGCATCAGTTCGATGTAGACCAGCAGCGGGTTCAGGTGGGCGAGCTGGGCTGCCCAGTCCGGAAGGTGCTTCTCGAAGTACTGCACGCTGTAGAGCACGCCCGAGGCGTACATCCAGGTCCGCATCACGAACGGGACGACCTGCTTGAGGTCGGTGGCCTTCGAGCCGAGCCGGGCCAGAGCCATGGCGATCCCCGCGTTGAAGACCGCCTGGAGCAGGATCGCCGGGAGGACCAGCAGCCACTCGACGGTGAGCGGTTCGCCGTCGACCAGCACGATGCCGGCCAGCACGACGATCGAGGCGAGCAGGTGCTGGAACTGGGTCAGCGTGACCGCGATCGGCAGACACGCCCGGGGGAAGTGCAGCGCCCGGATCAGCCCGAGGTTGCCGCTGATGGCCTGGACCCCGCCGCTGACCACCGACTGGGTGAAGGTGAAGACGAAGAGCCCGGTGCAGAGATAGGCGATGAAGTTGTCGATGTCGCCCCGGGTGCCGAGGACGACGCCGAAGATCAGGTAGTAGACCGCGGCGTTGGTCAGCGGGGTCAGCACCTGCCACAGGCGGCCGAGTCGAGCGTTGCTGAACGAGGCCACCAGCTTGGCGTTGGCGTAGGCCGAGATGAAGTGCCGGTAGGACCAGAGTTGCCGAACGTAGCTGGGGAGGCTGGGTCTCGCTCCGGCCGAGGTGAGTCCGTACCGGGCGGCGAGTTGGGCGCCGGTCAGTCCTGAGTCAGGGTCGGCTACCGCCGTGGTGGCCATAGCAGGGCGCTCCGATCTGTGCGGGCGGGAAGGGGCGCGACTACGGCGACCGGGTGGCCGGGAGAGCCGTGGCACGCCAGTCGTTATCGCTGCGTGGCAACGTAGTCCATCGTACGTCGGGACGCAACCGTACCGTCGTCGCGCTATATTTCCCTCGTGGCGACCGAGAAGCGGCGGGCTCCAGCGGGGGCGGCGGTGCTCCGAGGCGAGATCACCGACGCCATCCGCCGGGCCGTGATGCAGGAACTCGCCGCGGTCGGCTACGGGCGGCTGTCGATCGAGGCCGTCGCGCGCCGGGCCGGGGTCGGCAAGACCGCGATCTATCGGCGGTGGAACTCGAAGCTGGAGATGGTGCTGGAGATCGTCTCCCGGGTCGCCGGGCAGAGCCTACCGCTACCGGACACCGGCACCCTACGGGGAGACCTCGAGGCGCTCCTGCGGATCGTGACCCGGGCGCTCTGCCACCCGCTGGCCTCGCAGATCATCCCCGACCTGCTCGCCGAGGCGGCGCGCAACCCCCAGCTTGCCCAGACACTCCAGGAGTCCCTGCGGGTGAACCAGCGGGACGTCGGCAACCAGGTGATCGGCCGCGCGGTCGATCGGGGCGAGCTACCCGCCGGGACGGATCCCGACGCCGCCATCGACCTGATCGTCGGGCCACTCTACTGGCGGCTGGCGGTCGCCCGTACCCCCCTACCCGAGAATCACCTGCCCTGGATGGCGGAGAGCGTCGCGACCGCGCTCGGCGCGGGCGCCCCCGCCGCCCCCGGCGGCCCGGCCCGGTCCGGCGACGACCCTGTCACCGTCCCGCTGCCCCGCTGACCGACGTCCGACGCGGCCCGGGCGAAGGGTTCGCCCGAGGCGTGACCGTCCCGGCCCCGGCGCCGTGCGCCCACCGGCCGCGGGAACCGGTGCGCGAGCACGACCTCCTGGTCCATCCCAGCCCACCCCAGCCGACGGACGAACCTCGGGATGACCGTGGTGGAGGCGGTCCGCCGGCATGCGACCGTCCCGTGTCCACGGTGCGAACTGGGCTTCGCGCCGATGGGCCGGGGGAGTGAGACCGACCGTGCGGGTGCTGTTCCTCGCCCTCCGTGGGAACCGGGGTACGGGCCGCGGTGGACCGGGGGGCGCAGCCCACGGCCGGGGAACCGGCCGGCCGCGGCTCCCCGCATCTCCGCCTCGCCACCTCGGCACTCGACCCGGCGCCGGCGACCGGGCAGAATCCGGGGTGCGCGCGTCGGCGCGGTGCGCGCCGCGCGTCCGGTACGGCGAGCCCGGCCTTGCCGTACACTCGCCGGGGCTTGCGTGTGAGGCACCCCGTGAGCGAAGGCAGCGACACAGATCATGGACGTAGTCCGGCCGGTCGAAGCGGCGATGGGTGGCGGAACCGTGGGGGCGACCGCGTGAGCACGCCGGACGTCAGCGTGGTGGTGACGGTCCACAACGCCATGCCCGAGCTCACCAGGTGTCTGAACTCGCTGGTGCGGCAGAGCATCGGCCGGCACCGGATGGAGATCATCGCGGTGGACGACGGCTCCACCGACACCAGCGGCCGGGAGCTCGACTGGTTCGCCAAGCTGTACCCGGAGACCGTCCGGGTGATCCGCCAGCCCTACTCCGGCGGCGGCCTGGGCGCACCGAGCAACCGCGCCCTGGAGCAGGCGACCGGGCGGTACGTGTTCTTCGTCAGGGCCACCGACTACCTGGGACGGGAGGCTCTGGAACGGCTCGTGACGACGGCCGACGCGTACGGTTCGGACGTGGTGCTCGGGCGGGTGGTCGGCCTGGACGGTCGGCACATCGACCAGAGCGTCTTCGCCGGCAACGAGACCCGTGTCGGACTCTTCGACTCGGCGCTGCCCTGGTCGCTGTCGAACACCAAGCTCTTCCGCCGGAGCCTCATCGAGCGCTACCGTCTGCGGTTTCCCGAGGATCTCGTCGTCGCCGGTGACCAGCCGTTCACCTTCGAGGCGTGCCTGCGGGCCGGGCGTATCTCGGTGCTGGCCGACTACGAGTTCTACTACGCGACCCGCCGGACGCGTGAGGTGCACCGGGCCGGACACCTGGACCGGCTGCGCAGCGTCGAGACGATCATGCACCTGGTGGCCCGGCTGGTCGGGCCGGGCAAGGATCGCGACCATGTCCTGCGGCGACACTTCAGCTGGGAGGTCGCCCGGCTCGTCGAGGACGACTTCCTCCGGCTGGCCCGCCCGGTACAGGAGCAGGTGGTGGCCGGGATCCGTGATCTGGCGGACCTCTACCTCACCGACCAGCTCCGAAGCCAGTTGGAGATCGAGGCACGGCTGCGGATCTCCACCGCGCAACGCGGCACGGTCGAGGACGTCATCGCGGTGATCCGGCAGGACGCCGAGCAGGGCGTGCCGCCCACCATCATCGACGGTGACCGCTGGTACGCCGGCTACCCCGGGTTCCGGGACCCCAGGCTCAACATGCCGGACGAGTGGTTCGAGGTCTCCGGCAGCGCGGCGGACTGGCTCGCCCGGCTGGAGGCGATCGTGGCGACCTGGGGCACCTGCCCCGACGGGGAGCGTGCCCTGACCGTCATCGCCCGGACACCCCGCCGGGACCTGGTCGCCCTCGCCTCCGGGCCGATCGGGCTCACCGCCGGCGACGTCGTCGGCACCACGCTGGAGACCACCCGGGACAAGGGCGGCACCACGCTGCGGGTCCAGTTCCGCCTCGGGCCGCTTCTCGACGGCATCCCGCCCGGTGGCCGGCTCTACCCGGTCCGATCCCAGCTGACCGCCTTCGGAACGGTCGGCAGCGCCCCGCTGCGGGCGCCGATCCGGCCACCGGTCTCCCGCCTGATGGTCCGCCGGGGGGCGCGGTTCTATGTGGTCACCCCGACGGTGAACCACCGCGGCCAGTTCGTCATCGCGATGACGCCGGTGACTCCTCGGCGCATCATCCAGAGGTTGCGGAGGAAGCGGCCGTAGCGAGCCGTCGCCGGGCTCGGGTCTCACCCGGCCGGGTGCAGCGGGGTGTCCGGTTGGTAGATCCGGTACGGGCCGATCTCGGTCACCGTCGCCGCCACGTCGCGGTCACGCAACAGACGCCGGAGCGCGGTCTCCGCCGGCCCACCGGCGGCGAGGACGAAGGCGGGCCGCGCGGCCTCGCGCACCAGGCGGGCGTACGGCCGGTAGCGGTCCTGCCCCGGCCCCAGGTCGCCGTCGAGGACGGCGCAGACGACCCGTTCCCGGGCGTTGAAGGTGAGCCGGTTGCAGGTCCAGTACTCGCCGTAGACCCGGGTCAGGCCGGCCCGACGAAGCGTGTCGGCCAGCTCGCGGGCCTGCCGCTCCTCGGCACGGATGGCGCCGACGCCACCCATGAGCTGCCCGGTGCCGGCGAGCGTCAGCGCCACGAGAAGCGCGAGCACTCCCGCGGCGAGGACGCCGGTGATCCGCGCGGCGGCCCGGGAGGCGGTCCGCCCGGCCCGGCGGGCGAGCAGCCACAGCGGCCAGAGCACCGCCGGAAGCGAGACCTGCAGGATCGACAGGTAGCGGGCGCTGGTGAGCGGGGTGGTGGCGGCGAGGGCGCTGCGCGCGTACGCGACCAGGGTCAGCGTGGCCCCGAGGAGGAGGGCGAGCTGCCCGACGTACCGCAGCCGTGAGGCCCGCCGGACGGCGGCCGCACCGGCGCCGCCGGCCGTCCCGGCCGCCGCCCGGGTGCCGGTCCCGGCGGCCGGCGCGGGGTGCGGGCGGAGCAGGCCGCGTACGGCCAGCACCGTCGCGCCGAGCAACAGGACCGGGTAGCAGACGCCCCACCACGCCTGCCAGGCGGCGCAGCCGTCCGACGGGCAGAGACCGGTGGCGAGCGGGATCCCGACCAGTACCGCGCCGTGCAGCCGGTCGGCGACCGTGGTGACCGCGTCCGACCCGTCGCTGACCTGACGCAGCACCGACGCCGTGTCCTGTCCGGGCGGCGCGGTCAGGTTGTCCACGACCAGCGGGGCGATCCCGAGCAGGAACCCGCCGGCCACCAGCGGCCCGGCCCGGCCGAGCAGATCCCGCCAGCAGCCGGCCGCCAGCAGCCCGACCGCGGCCGCCAGGTACGGCAGCGCCAGCCAGTCGTCCCAGACACAGAGCCCGGCGAGCAGGCCGAAGAGGGCGAACCCCCACCACCGGTGTCGGGTCGTGCGCCGCCCGAGGGCGAGGGCGACCAGCAGCAGACCGAGCAGGGCGGGCTTGATCTCGGGGCGCCCTCCGACGGTGGTGATCTGGTCGCGAACCACCCGCTCCGAGCCGACCGCGAGCAGGCCGACGGTGACGGTGGCCAGCCAGGGGGAGTAGAGCCGGCGGGTGAGCCGGTAGCTGAGAAAGACGAAGGCCGCGTACAGCAGGAGCAGGGGCAGCCGCAGCAGTGGCCAGCTCGGGGCGAACAGGACGAACAGCGGCGCGGCGAGGTAGCTCTCCACCGTGCCCATGTAGTGCTGGCCGTAGAGGAAGATCGGGAATTCCCGGCCGGCGGCGATGTGCATCGCGGCGAGGCCGAAGGTCGCCTCGTCACTGTTCGAGCCCGGCACGGTCAGCAGGACCAGCACCAGGCGGTAGGTGATCCCGAGCACCCCGAGGCCGAGCGCCACCTGGCCCGGCCGGTCGAGTGACCGGACCCACCGGCCCACGCGCGGCAACGCCACCGACACGACCACGCCCCCGTCGTCGTCCCGTCTCGGAGTCTTCCACGGGCGACGTGGCCGGTGGCCCGGATCAGCGCAGACCGTGGGCGGGATTCGTCCCGCCGGGTGGGATCTGCCGCGTCGGCCGACCGCCCGGACGAACGGGCCGGGCCGTGGCGCCGGTTCCGCGGCGGGTGGGCCGGCCGAACCGGCGGGCGACGCCGCGCGCGTCGGCCCGGCCGGCCCCTGGTACACACGTACCGTGCGACTTCGCCTGATCCAGATCGACGCCTTCGCCGACCGGCTCTTCGAGGGCAACCCGGCGGCGGTGATGCCGCTGCCGTCCTGGCTGCCCGAGGAGGTCCTGCAGGCCGTCGCCGCCGAGAACAACCTCTCCGAGACCGCCTTCTACGTGGCGGACCTGCCGCCGGGGGTCGCGCCGCCGCCGGGCGGCGAGCCCGCGTACCACCTGCGCTGGTTCACCCCGCAGGTCGAGGTCGATCTCTGCGGGCACGCGACCCTGGCCACCGCCGGACACCTGTTCGACGACGTGCATCCCGACGCCGAGCGGCTGCACTTCTGGACACGCAGCGGCTGGCTCGCCGTCGCGCGCCGCGCCGACGGCCGGCTGGAGTTGGACTTCCCCGCCGGCCGGCTCCGGCCCGTCCCCGCCGACGACCCCACCTCTGCCGCCGCCGTCGCCGCGCTCGGCATCGACCCCCAGGAGCGCATGGTCGACACCGACCTGGTGTACGTGTTGCGCGACGCCGCGCAGGTCCGCGCGGTGGTCTGCGACTTCACCGGCCTGCGGGACCTCCCGGTGCGCGGCGTGGTCGTCACCGCGCCCGGCGACGAGGTCGGGGTCGACTTCGTGTCCCGGTTCTTCGGCGCCGCCGCGGGCCTGTTCGAGGACCCGGTGACCGGTTCGGCGCACAGCCAGATCGCGCCGTACTGGGCGCGGCGGCTCGGTCGGAGCCGGCTGACCGCCCGGCAGCTCTCCGCGCGGGGCGGCACGATCGGCTGTGCGGTGGACGGCGACCGGGTACGGCTGTCCGGCGGTTACCGCCGCTACCTGGACGGTGAGGTCACGCTGCCGGAGCCGCCCGGGGTGGTCGGGGTCAGGGCGTCCGACGAGCCTCCCGCTCAGGGGCGCAGGTACCTCTGGGCGGGGCCGCAGTAGTCCGGGCGGGGCAGCGACGACGTCAGCGAGACCCGGCAGACCTCGATGACGACCGTGTCGATCGGGCCGCGCGTGACGTCGGCCCGCAGCGGCACCTCGATGGCCACCTGGTTGTTGTCGACCCGGCGTACCGCCTCGTCGACCAGGATCCCCCTCGAGTACGCCGAGTACGTCGCGTACGTGAACCGTTGGTCGTCGACGCAGCCCACGCCCGGGTCCTCCCTGAACGGCCGGTCGGCCAGGTACCCGGTGAGCAGGACCTCGGCCGGGGTCGGCGGCGCGGTGATCGGACGCCAGTCGAGAGTGCCGGCGGTGTAGCCGTACCGACACCGGTCGCCGGAGTCGGCGGCGAAGCGGACGGCGGAGGCGCGATCGCTGGTCTGGCCGGCGGCGAGCGCGGGGGTGGTCGAGGCGGCGCCGACGGCGAGCAGGGCAGCGGCGAGGGCCGCCGCCCGGCGGGTCGTGCGTTGCATGAGCTTCCTTTCGACGGTGTGCACCGGTGGCGCCCTCGGTGGGGGCCGACCGGCCGTCCGGGCGGTCCGGGGTGCCCGGACAGCCGGTGGAAGTCAGGTGTATCGACATTGTTACATGTCGATCTGCTACGGACCAGTCACGCACCGTTCACCGCCGACGTCGGACCCGCCGGTATCGTCGCGGGGTTCACCGCCGCGGCCGCCACCGTCCGACGGCGGATCGGCGGGTCCACCCGGGGCCGCCGGTCGGCGGCGGTGGAACCCGTCAGCCGGTGCCGCGACGCAGCCGCCCCGGCGACCCGGTGCGGGCGGTGTCCCGGCGGGCGACGCCTCACGCCTCGACGATCAGGCCGACGCCGATGGTGATCATGGTGATCGCGATCAGGGTGTCCAGGACGCGCCAGGCCAGTGGGCGGGCGAAGAGACGCCCGAGCAGGCGGGCACCGTACCCGAGCGCGGTGAACCACAGCAGACTCGCCAGCGCCGCACCCGCGCCGAACCACCAGCGTCCGTCCGCGCCACGGGTGTTGGCGAGCGCGCCGACCAACAGGACGGTGTCGAGGTACACGTGCGGGTTGAGCCAGGTCAGCGCCAGCACGGTCAGCAGCGCGGTCCGCAACGACGACCCGTCCGCGTCGCCCGGAGTCAGCGACTGGCTGCCGAGCGCCCGTCGGGCCGCGAGCAACCCGTAGCCGACCAGGAACGCGGCGCCGGCCCAGCGAACGGCGGTGAGCACCACCGGGGCGCGTTCGACGATCACGCCGATCCCGGTGACGCCAGCGAGGATCAGGATCGCGTCCGAGGCGGTGCAGACGGCGACGATCGGCAGGACGTGCTGGGCCCGGATGCCCTGCCGGAGCACGAAGGCGTTCTGGGCGCCGATCGCCACGATCAGGGAGAGCCCGACCCCGAGGCCGGCGACGAGACCGGGGAGCGGCCCGGCGGAAGGCAGCAGGTCGGCGGAAGCGGTCACGGGCCGACCCTAAGGGGCCCACACCCACCACTCCAGCTAATGATTCTTACCGAACATTAGGATCACTGAAGTGAACGTGCAGTTCGAGCAGCTTCGTACCTTCGTCGCGGTGATCGACCAGGGATCGTTCGAGGCGGCGGCTCGGCAGTTGCACGTCACCCCGTCCGCCGTCAGCCAGCGGATGAAGGCACTGGAGACCGCGATCGGCCGGGTTCTCGTCGAACGCGGCAAACCAGCCCGGCCCACCCCCTCCGGCGAGGTGGTGCTGCGGCTGGCCCGCCAGGTCGCGCTGCTGGCCAGCGACGTCCTGGACCAGCTCGGCGACGGCTCCGCCGCGCCCGCCGAGTTCACGCGGATCCCGATCGTGGTCAACGGCGACTCGCTGAACACCTGGGTGCTGCCCGCGCTGGCCGCCGCCGTCCGGGCCGGGATCTGCGTCGACGTCTACCGGGAGGACCAGGACCACTCCGTCGAGCTCCTGCGCCGTGGCACGGTGATGGCCGCCGTCACCTCCGAGTCCCGACCCGTGCAGGGGTGCGCGGTCCGTCCGCTCGGCCGCATGCGGTACCGGCCGATGGCCAGCCCGGACTTCGTCCGGACCTGGCTGCCCGACGGTCCCACGGTCGCCAACCTGTCCCGGGCGCCGATGCTGGTCTTCGACCGCAAGGACGACCTGCAACATCGCTACCTGCGTCGGCGGACCCGCCGACCCCTGGACCCGCCGCGCAGCTACCTGCCCTCCTCCGGAGACTTCCCGGAGGCCATCCGGCTCGGCCTGGGCTGGGGAATGCTGCCGCTTCAGCAGATCGCCCGCTACGACACCGGAGCGATCGTCCCCATCGACCCCGACGCGGTCCTCGACGTACCGCTGTACTGGCAGCAGTGGCGGCTCGACTCCCGGCTCCTCACGGCGCTGGCCGACGCCGTCGCGGCGGCCGCCGCGGAGTCCCTGGACCGGTAGCCCGGCCGGTCGTCGCCGCCGGTGCGCTCGCCGGCACCGGTCAGCCCGGGGCGGGCGCGAAGCCGTCGAGCACGGCGGCCACGGTGACCCGCACGGTCCGGTGGACCGGTTCCCCGGAGTCCAGGGCGAGGACCGCCGCGTTGATCATCCCCTGGAGCAGCCGGGCGGCCAGCTCCGGCTGCGGATGGCCCAACGCGGTGAGGATCGGTACGGCGCTGGGCATCAGCTCCCGGTGCAGCTCCCCGATGCGCTGCCGGGCGGCGGCCGACAGCGGCGCCTCGGCGATCGCGTGGGCCAGTCGGTGCCGGGTGTCCCGGGCGGCGGCCAGTTGCGCCCGGACGAAGGCGGCCAGTCGGTCGCGGGGGGTGCGCTCGCGGGCGACGGCCCGTTTGACCCTGGCCGCGACCTGCGGCAGCGCCTCCTCACACAGCGCCACCGCCACCTCGTCCCTGGTCCGGAAGTACGAGTAGATGGTGGGGCGGGCCAGCCCGGTGCGCTCGGCCAGCGCGCCGAAGGTCAGGGCCGGATAGCCGCCGGAGAGCAGCAGGTCAGCCGCGGCGGCGAGCAGAGCACCACGCCGGAGGGCGTGGTGCTCCGCCACCGTCGCCGCGTTGATCTTCGGCATGAACCGGATGCTAGTCCGTCGACGTCCCGCTCCTCGCCGCTCGGCTGAGCCGGCCGGGATACCAGACCACGGGTCCGATCAGCCGGAACAGCGCCGGCACCAGTGCGCCCCGGATGACGAAGGTGTCCAGCAGGATGCCGATCGCCATGGCGAAGCCGAACTGGAGCAGGGAGTTCAGCGGCTGTGTGGTCAGGACGGCGAAGGTTCCGGCGAGGATCAACCCGGCCGAGGTGATCACCCCACCGGTGCGGGTCAACGCCACCCGGATGCCCTCCGGGAAACCATGCCGGGCGGTCTCCTCCCGCACCCGGCTGGCCAGCAGGATGTTGTAGTCGACCCCGAGCGCGACCAGGAAGATCAGCGAGTAGAGCAACACCCGGCTGTTCGTGCCGGCCTGGTCGCCGAGTACGACCCAGGTCAGGATCGTCACGCCGAGCGCGGACAACAGCGACAGCGCCGTGGTGGCCAGCAGCACCAGCGGGGCGACCAGGGCCCGGAGCAGGAGCACCAGGATCACCAGGATCAGCACGCCCATGGCGCCGGCCACCACCCAGAAGTCACGCCAGTCGTGGGTGCGGTTGTCCAGCGCGTTGGAGCTCTCACCGCCGACGAGCACCTCGCTGTCGGGCGCAGCCTGGCGGGCGCGTTCCCGGACCCGCTCGGTGCGGTCCAGGGCGGCCGGGCTGTACGGGTCGTCGCCGTAGACCACCTCCAGCCGGGCGACCTGGCCGTCGGCGGAGGGGATCGGCGGGCTCACCTGGCTGATCCCGTCCATCCCGCGCAGCGCGGCGGCCACCGTGGCCGCGTCCTGCGCGGCCGTGTCGCTGCGTACCAGCACGGTGGTCGGCGCGAGTTGCCCGGCGGGGAAGGCGGACGCCAGCAGACGCTGTCCGCGCAGGGAGTCGCTGTCGGCCCGGAAATCGCTGATCAGGTTGGCGTTCGGGGTGTAGCCGAGCACGCCCAGGGCGAGGGCGCCGAGGACGGCGAGGCTCGCCACGGCGACGGCGACCGGACGGCCCAGCACCAGGTGGGCGACGCGGCCCCAGAACGAGCGCTCGCCCGGGTCCCGTGCCACCTGGCGCATCGGCCAGAAGGCGACCCGTCCGAGCAGCACCACCGAGGCCGGCACGAAGGTGAGCGTGACCAGCAGGATCATCGCGACGCCCAGGGCGAGGAACGGACCGAACTCCCGGGTGGCGGGGACCGTGGCCAGCAGCAGGGTGAGCAGCGCGAGGACCACGGTGCAGCCGCTGGAGACGATGGGCTCGCCCACCTTGCGGATGGCCGCGCGCATCCCGGCGTACCGGTCGTCGGTCGTGGCCAGTTCCTCGCGGAACCGCATCAGGATGAACAGGGCGTAGTCGGTGCCCGCGCCGAACAGCAGCACCGTCATGATCGATGTCGAGGAGGAGTCGATCCGGATGACGTCCGCCTCCGCGAGCGCCGCGCCCACCGCGTTGGTGACCTGCATCGCGATTCCCACGCCGAGGAGCGGGATCAGGGCCAACACCGGCGACCGGTAGATGAGCAGCAGCAGGACGAGCACCAGCGCGACGGTCATCGCCAGCAGGACCAGGTCGGCGTTGCGGAAGACCTCGACGGTGTCGGTGACGATGCCGGCGGGGCCGGTGACCCGGATCTCCCGGTCACCCTCGCCGGTGCCGGCGATGGCGCGGATCTCGCGTACGGTCTGCGAGAAGCGCTCGTCGGTGCCGGCGATGCCCCGGATCGGCACCAGGATCATGGTGGTGGTGCCGTCGGGTGAGACCAGACTGTCCCGCATCTGCGGCACGGTGACGGTGGAGAGCACCGTGGTGACGCCCTCGGGTGCTTCCGGTCCGGTCAGCGCCTGGCTGATCCGGGCCACCTCGGCGTCGTCGGCGGCCTGCAGGCCGTTGGGGTTTCGGATGACGATCAGCGCCGGAATGCCCTGTTGGTCGGGGAACTTTTCCAGCAGCAGGTCGCGGGCGGCGGCGGACTCGGCACCGGCGACCGGAGCGTTGGCGCTGCCCGGCTCGGTGACCTCGTCCACGCTGGGGGTCAACCGGGGCAGCACCCCGGCCAGCACGATCCACAGCGCCACGACGAGCAGTGCTCGCGGGCGCGAGCCGGCGACCAACCGGCCCAGTCCAGCCATCATGGCGGGTCCTCGCCTTCTCTTCGTCGGACGCGCCGTTGATATCATCCCGACACCCTGTCGGAAAAACCGGGGGTGCCCCCGCCCCGGCGACGGCGGGCGCGCCGGTCCGTCCCGGCCGGCGACGCGGCCCGGCCGGCGGATCGGGACGGGGAGGAACGACGCAAGCCGCGTACGCGGGTCCGCCGCCTCCGTTACCGTCAGATCATGTCTGCCAGGGTCCTCGCGACCGTGCCCGCCGGGGGAGAGGGCAGGCGGCCGATGCCGCGCGCCGCGGACCCGGTCACACCAGCCGTCCCGATCGGCGGCACGTACCGCATGATCGACTTTGTGTCGTCCGACCTGGCCGACGGCAGCGTGTCCCGTGAGAAGCCCTCCGCCGCGCACGGGCTGCCGGACGCCCACGACCAGCTCCACGCCCCGGTGGCACCGACGTCCGCGCCACGCAGGTGCTCCGCGGGGCGGTGGTGCCCGACACGGTTGACCAGACCAGCGGGCCACGACACGGGCGGTGGTGGTCCGTACCGCCGTATTGGCCGGAACCACATCGACAGGAACGTGGCGGTACCGGAGGGCGTCACGACCGGTGTCGATCCGCGGCGGGACCGCGGGCGGTTCGCGGACCCCGCGCGTGGGATCGTGGTGGTCGGCGAGGGACGACGGGGTGAACCCTGAGCCGGACCGGCCACCGCGGGCCGGCCGGACGGTCCACCGGTCGACCCGCAGCCCGCGTCCGTGAGCGCGCCCGCCCCGCGCGGCGAGGACGCGGCCCGGGGCCCGGCCCGCGGGCCCGTTCCCACGTGAGGAGAAGGAGGTCTCGATGTCGGTCCACGCCCGCGCCGGCCAGCCCGCCCGGCCGGAGGATCTGGTCGACGTGGCACGGCTCGTCACCGCGTACTACGCCGAGCACCCGGACCCGTCCGACCCGGCCCAGCAGGTAACGTTCGGTACCTCGGGCCACCGGGGGTCCAGCCTGCGGTGCGCGTTCAACGAGGACCACATCCTGGCCATCACCCAGGCGACCTGCGACTACCGGAGGCAACACGGCATCGACGGGCCGCTGTTCCTGGGCAGGGACACCCACGCGCTGTCCGAACCGGCCGCGGTGAGCGCGCTTGAGGTACTCGCCGCGAACGAGGTGACCGTGCTCGTCGACAGTCGGGACGGCTACACCCCGACCCCGGCGCTGTCACACGCCATCCTGACCCACAACGCCGGGCGGAGCAGCGGACTCGCCGACGGTGTGGTGATCACGCCGTCCCACAACCCGCCCACCGACGGCGGGTTCAAGTACAACCCCACCCACGGGGGGCCCGCGGACACCGAGGTGACCCGGTGGATCCAGGACCGGGCCAACGAACTGCTCGCCGGGGGCCTGCGAGAGGTGCGGCGGATCCCGTACGCCCGGGCCCGGGCCGCCGAGACGACCGGGCGGTACGACTACCTCGCCGCCTACGTGGACGCCCTTCCCACCGCGGTCGACGTGGCGGCGATCCGGTCGGCCGGGGTGCGTATCGGTGCCGACCCGCTCGGCGGGGCCAGCGTGGCCTACTGGGGCGAGATCGCCGAGCGGCACGGACTCGACCTGACCGTGGTGAACCCGCTGGTCGATCCGACGTGGCGGTTCATGACCCTGGACTGGGACGGCAAGATCCGCATGGACTGCTCGTCCCCCCACGCGATGGCGTCGCTCATCTCACGCCGGGGCGAGTACCGGATCGCCACCGGCAACGACGCGGACGCCGACCGGCACGGCATCGTCACACCCGACGGCGGGCTGCTCAACCCCAACCACTACCTGGCGGTCGCCATCTCGTACCTGTTCCGCCACCGTCCCGGGTGGGGCGCCGACGCCGCGGTCGGCAAGACCCTGGTCTCGTCCTCGATGATCGACCGGGTTGCCGCGGACCTGGGGCGGAGGCTGCTCGAGGTGCCGGTGGGCTTCAAGTGGTTCGTGCCAGGGCTGCGCGACGGTTCGGTCGGCTTCGGCGGCGAGGAGAGCGCCGGTGCGTCGTTCCTGGCCCGCGACGGCCGGCCCTGGACCACCGACAAGGACGGCATCCTGCTCAACCTGCTCGCCGCGGAGATCGTCGCGGTGACCGGTCGTACGCCGAGTGAGCACTACGCCGACCTGGTCACCCGCTTCGGCGAGCCGGCGTACGCCCGGATCGACGCACCCGCGAGCCGCGAGGAGAAAGCCGCGCTCGGTCGGCTCTCCCCGCAGCAGGTCACCGCGACCGAGTTGGCCGGCGAGCCGATCACCGGGATCCTGACCACCGCGCCGGGCAACGGAGCGCCCATCGGAGGGCTGAAGGTCAGCACCACGTCCGGCTGGTTCGCCGCCCGACCCTCCGGCACCGAGGACGTCTACAAGATCTACGCCGAGTCGTTCCGGGGACCGGAGCACCTGAGCCGGTTGCAGGAGGAGGCGCAGGCCCTGGTCACCCGCGTGCTCGCCGAGGCGTAGCCCTGGGTCGCACCGCCGCGCGGCGGTGCGACCCCGCCGCCGCGCGGCCTACGGAAGCGGGGGTGCCGGTGGATGCTGGTGGCCGCCGGCACCGTAGCCGGGCGGGTGCGGGTAGGCGCCGGGGGCGTGGTGACCGGGGGCCGCCGGTGGGACCACGGCGCCGGGGTACGGGTAGCCCGCCGGGGCAGGCTGTGGTGGGCGTGGCCGGCGCCGGCCACGGACGAGGAACCAGCCGAGGGCCCCCACACCGGCGAGCAGGACCACGAGGCAGAACCCTCCGACGACGTAGGCCAGCGGGCTGAGGGTGATGTCGGTGGGCTGGTCGACGTCGGGCTGGTCGGCGGCGAACGGGGTCGCGTCGCCGGTCGCGGTCGGGGCCGCGCCGGGCGTGGTCGGTGCCTCGGCGGGCTCGACGTCCGCCGTGAGCGCCTTGACGATGTTGAGTACGCCGTAGCCGTACTCGGGGTCACGGCCCGGCGCGCCCCTGTCGTCGGCGGTGGCGGTGAGCCGGTGGACGACCTCGCTCGCCGACAGGTTCGGGTACCTCGCCCGGACCAGCGCGACCGCTCCCGCCACGATCGCGGTGGCGTCGCTCGTGCCCGTGGCGAGGCGGTAGACACCGGTGTGACTGGTGGAGGCGATGTCGACCCCGGGCGCGGTCAGCACCAGCTCCTTGCCGGTCACACTCACCGGCGCGACCCTGCCGTCGCGTCCGGTGGCGCCGACCGCCACCACACCCGGGTACCGGGCGGGGAAGCCGACGAACGCGTCGGCGGGCCGGTTGCCCGCACTCGCCACCACAACCACGTCGGCGGCCAGCGCCTCCTCCACCGCCCTGCGCAGCTCCGGCGACGTTCCGCTGGTCAGTGACAGTGACAGGACCTTGGCGCCGCGCCGTACCCCCTCGGTGATGGCGTCCGGCAGGTTCCGGGAGTCACCGACCTTCGTCCGCGTGTCGCGAATCGGCAGGATCTTGGCCTCGGGCGCGATCCCGAGGGCACCCAGGGCGTTACCCGGTCCGTGCCCGTGCGCGGCGATCAGACCGGCCATCGCGGTCCCGTGCCCGTCGGTGTCCTGCTGTCCCCGGCTGTCGGCCCCGGTCAGGTCCACGCCGGGCAGCACGTTGCCGGCCAGGTCGCGGTGGTTGGCGTTCACCCCGGTGTCGATCACGCCGACGACGACGCCCTCGCCCCGGCTGATCCTGTGTGCCTCCGCGATGTTGAGCGCCCGCAGATGCCACTGCCGGTCGCGCGCCTCGTCGGCCAGGGCGGGGTCGGGTGCCGGCAGACCGGCGGCCAGCACCCCGACCACCACCGCCGTCGACCAGCGCGACAGCCGTCGGGTCACCGGTCCTGCCCGATGACTGGTCCTCCGGCGTCGTGTCGATCGGTGTCGCGGTTCGGCTCGATCGAGGGCGCGACCCCCTCCTCGACCTCCCACGGGTTGTCCGGGTCCCAGTGCTTGAGGTCCCGTTCGCCATGGTCGGTCCGGCCCCGTCGTGCACCGGTCAGGCCGACGCCCCCCGGACGCCCCGCTCCTCCGGCCGGGCCGGCCGCTGCGGGTCGGCCGGTTCCCGACGCGCCGGACGGCCCGATGACCCCGCCGACCGGGTTCACCCGGGGGGTCGCGCCGCCCACCGGCGCTGCCGGCACCCCGCCGACGCCCACCCCGGGGCGTCCGCCGATCACGCCGCCCGGCGGCACGGCACCACCGGAACCGAGCGGGCCGACCCGGCCGGGACCGACCGTCCCCGGGCCAGCCGGGCCCGGCGGAATCCGGCCGGCGCCCAGTCCTCCGCCTCCACCGGCGATCGGGGCCGCCGGCGGGATGATTCCCGGAGGGCCGAATCCGGGCCCGGGGGTGATCACCGGTGGCTGTCCGGGCACCGGCGGCACCGTGGGCGGAGCCGGCGTCGGCGCCGGAGCGATCGGGGGAGCCACGTTGGACAGGCTCGGGCCGTCGTCGGAAGGCGGGGACGAGTCCGGGAAGGGGAGGACGGTGACCGGCCCGGGGCCGACGTCGCCCTCGATCTGGCCGGGACCGCTCCCGTCGGGATCCCGGCGGTGCGGCGGCGGCTGCACGACCGGCGGCCGGATCGGCCGGTCGTTCGGACCACCACCGAACTCCGTCGAGCCGTCGTCCTTGGCCGTCCGCGGCGGCAGGTACTCCGGAGGCGGCTGTACCCGGTTGCCGCCGTCGCGGGCGGCGGCGTCGAGCTGTGCCATCACGTTCCGGGCCTGCTGGTTGAGCTTCTCCTGCCGGCCCTCCTCCACGGGAGGCGAGGTGAGGGCCTCGAAGATGCTCTCTCCCGCCCAGTCGCCGAGGGTACGCCCCACCCTGCCGGCGGCCGACTGGCCGATCGCGCCGCCGATCGCGCCGGCCTGCTCGATCTGCCTCTGGTAGTCCGCGAGCTTCTTCTGGTTGCTCACGTACTCCTCGTAGATCGGCTTCAACTTGGTGTGGGCCTGCTCGATCGCGTCCGCCACGTGGTCGATGTGGGTGGCGTTGTTCGCGGCGGCCGTCGAGGTCTGCTCCGCGGCGGCGATGAGCCGGTCCAACTCGGCCATGTAGGCCGCGGAGGCGGCGTTGGTCTCCGGAGGCCACAGGGCGGCGAGTTGCTCGCGGCAGTTACGCAGCGTGCGGGCGTGCCCGTCGAGCATGCTGGAAGCCCGGTTCCAGGCGCCGACCTGGTCACGGCTGGGCTGAAGCTGGCGACGGGCCGAGTCCACCATCTGCCAGAGCTGGATGACGTCGAGAGAGGCGGGACGCTCAGGCACCGACCTCACCCCCCGGCTGGGTCGGCGGGGCCGGCGTCGTCTGGTCCGGCCCCAGCGCCTCCCGGACCTCACTGACCGTGGCGTGGGCGAGATCGTCCGCGGTGCGGTAGTTGCGGGCGATCTGCTCGGCGGCGTTGGCCACCGCCTGGGTCCCCAGGTCGAGGTTGTAGAGCGCGTCAACCGTCGCCTGGATGCACTCGTCGTAGCGGTCCCGGAGATAGTCCCATTCGGCGCCCTGGATGCCGGTGCCGATGGTCGCACCCCGTTCCATCGCGTTGTATACGGGCGTCACCTGGGTGCGGAAGCCCTGCCGCAGCTCCTCGCGCATCACGGCCGCCGCCTTCGCCAGGCCGTCGATCTCCACGTTGATCTGGTTCATCAACGCGCCGGCCAGGGCACCGGCCGCCGCGCCGAGGCTGCTGCCGACGGAGGCGGCGACGGCAGCGGCCGCGCCCACCCCCGAGCCCACCTGGCTCATCTCCACTCCTCCCCCGCAGGCGTCGTCGGACATCAGCGTTGCTGATTGTAGCGGACCGGAACCCGTCAGCCGCCGTCCGAGCCCTTCACCGTCCGGGTGCGCAAACTCTGGCATGCGCGGCGTTGCGCCATGGTTCGGGTACCGGCCGTCGAACCCCGGTCCGGTACAGACCCGCCCGCCACGCGGCGGCCGTACACGGTGGACATCCGGTCGTCGCGCGGCGGGTCGTCACCGTCGTCGCGGCGGCCACCCGAAAAAGGACCGACACGGACCCGACCCACACCCGCCCGGGGTGCGCGTCACACCCGCTCGAAGTACGCACGGACCCGCGCCACCACCGTCTCCACCTGCTCCAGGGTCAGCTCCGGGTAGATCGGCAGCGAGAGGCACTCCCGGGCCCACGCCTCGGTCACCGGCAGGTCACCCGGTCGGTACCCGAGCGAGGCGTACGCGGGTTGCAGGTGCAGCGGGATCGGGTAGTGCACCCCGGCGCCGATGCCGGCCTGTCGCAGATACGTCAGCAGCCCGTCGCGGTGCGCGGTGCGGACCACGAAGAGGTGGTAGACGCCGCGCCGGTTCGCCGGCTCCACCGGCAGCACCAGGTCGCCGACCCCGTCCAGACCAGACCGGTACGCCGCCGCCAGCGCCCGCCGTCGCTGGTTGCTGTCGGCCAGGGTGGCGAGCTTCGCCCCGAGTACGGCCGCCTGCAGGGTGTCGAGTCGAGCCGCGTACCCCACCACCAGGTGTTCGTACTTGGTGGTACGCCCGTGGTTGGCCAGCTGCCGGATCCTGTCGGCGAGATCCGGGTCGTCGGTGGTGACCGCGCCCGCGTCGCCGAACGCCCCCAGGTTCTTGCCCGGGTAGAAGGAGAAGCAGCCGACCCGGCCGTACGCGCCGGCCCGGACCACCGAGCCGTCGGCGCGGACGAACTCGGCCCCGTGTGCCTGCGCGGCGTCCTCGATCAGTGGAACCCCGGCCGCGGCGGCGACGGTACCGATCGCGTCCAGGTCGACCGGCAGACCGTACAGGTGGACCGGCACGACCGCCCGGACCCGGTCGACGACCGCCTTGAGCGCGTCCGGGTCCATACCGCCGGTCGCGGGCTCGACCTCCACGAAGCACGGCCGGGCGCCGAGCCAGCTCACCGGCTCCGCCGTGGCGACGAAGGTGTGCGCCGGCACCGCCACCTCGTCCCCGGGCCCGATCCCGAGGGCGGCCAGGCTCAGGTGGATCGCGGCGGTCCCCGACGACACGCCGACGGCGTGCCGGGCGCCGCAGAAGGCGGCGAACGCCGACTCGAACTCGCCGACCTCACGACCCAGGATGAAGCGTGCCTCCTCCAGGACCGGCCGGATGGCCGCGTCGATCTCCGCACGGTGCCGGGCGTACGAGGCGGTCAGATCGACCAGCGGAATGTGGGGCATGGCGAGCTCCTGTTCGTGCGCGGCGGTGGGTTCGGCGGGCCGGGGTCGTCAGGAGACGACGGGCGTCAGTCCGGACGGCGACGGCAGACCGGACGGCGTGTCGCCGGTCCGGGGCCGGGCGAGCCGGGGAACCTCGACCCGCGGCACGGCGACCGTGGCGCCGCCGGCCCGCAGCGAGGCGTCGACCGCCTCCAGCACCGCAACGACCCGGGCGCCGTTCCAGCCGTCGGTGCGGGGGCGGGCGCCGGTGCGGACACAGTCCAGAAAGTGCGCGATCTCCAGGGCGAGCGGCTCGGCCGCGGGCAGGTCCGGCACGTGCACCGCGTCGTCGCGCAGGCGGTAGCGGCGGACGCCGTTCCCGTCCGGTTCCACCGGCTCGGCCCCCTTGTCGAACACGGTCAGCCGCGCCTCGGGCCTCATGTCGTCGTAGACGAGCATCCGCCGGGTGCCGACCACCGTGGTACGGCGCGTCTTCGTCGGGTCCAGCCAGCTGACGTGCACGTGCGCGACCACGTTCTGCGGGTAGCCGACGGTGACGAACGTGACGTCCTCGATGCCGTCGTACAGGTATCGGCCGCCCTGGGCGGCCACCCACCACGGATCCGTGCCGAGGAGGTGGTTGGCGATGGACACGTCGTGCGGTCCGATCGACCAGAACGCGTGCAGGTCGCTCTGGATCCGTCCCAGGTTGAGACGCTGCGAGTGCAGGTAACGGACGTCGCCGATCTCACCGGTGCGGATGTACTCGCGCATCCGTTCCACCGCCGGGACGTACTCGAAGGTGTGACCGACCATCAACACCAGTCCGGCCCGGTCCGCGGCCTCGGCAAGTTCGACCGCGTCGGCGAGTGACGTCGCCAGCGGTTTCTCGACGAAGACGTGCTTGCCCGCGGCCAGGGCCTGCCGGACCAGCGGCGCGTGGCTGACCGCCGGGGTGGCGATCAGGACGGCGGTGACCTCGTCGTCGCCGAGGACCGCGTCCGGGTCGTGGGTGACCCGGACGCCCGGGTAGAGCGCCGCCGCGGCCTGCCGCCGGTCCGGGTGGGTGTCGACCAGGTAGCGCCAGTGTGACCGGGCGAGCCGGTCGAGGTTGCGGGCGAGGTTGGCACCCCAGTAGCCGAAGCCGATCAGGCCGATCGTCGAGGTCACGATGCCGTCTCCACAGGATCGAGGCTGTTGTCACGAACGAGGTCGGTGAACCGGGGTGGCCGGTGTCGCGGGAGACGTCGACGAGAGGTGCCCCCGCCGCCGAACGCGACACGTCCGCAGGGGGGCGGGATGCTCGTTCGGCCGGCGTGGTGTGTCGACGGCGGTGTCGCCGCTGGTCCCGCCGCGGGTCACCGGAATCGTGCTACCCGGCCCCGCGACCCGCCAGCCAGTTGTCCACTTCCCGACCTGTCAGGACGACCGGAACGACGACGGCTGGCCGTTGCGGGTGTACGGCACCAGCGCCGGTCGTGGTCGGGTGTCTGGCTGGCCGCAGAGCCAGGCGAGACGCTCGATCAGCTTCTCGGGATCGTCGAACGGGTCCAACGCGGTCACCTCGGCCGGGTTCAGGGCCGGCACCGGCACATGGGAGATCAACGGGTGCAACGGCCGGCTGTCGACCTCCCCGGTCCCGAAGAGCTCCTCGTGGAGTTTCTCGCCGGGGCGCAGCCCGGTGTAGACGATCTCGGCCGGCCGCGACGCCTGCGCCGCGAGCTGGCGGGCGACGTCGTCGATGCGGACCGGCCTGCCCATGTCGAGCACGAGCGCCTCGCCGTCGCGGCCGATCGCCGCGGCCTGCAGCACCAGGTGCACCGCCTCCTGCACCGTCATCAGGTAGCGGGTGACCTCGGGATGGGTGACCGTGATCGGAAGTCCCGCCTCGATCTGCGCGCGGAACGCCGTCACCACCGAGCCGCGGCTGCCGAGGACGTTGCCGAAGCGGACACTGAGGAACGTCCCGTCGTAGACGGAGGCGGCGTACGCGGTGAGTCGTTCGGTGATCCGTTTGGAGTAGCCGAGGACGCTGACCGGGTTCGCGGCCTTGTCGGTGGAGATGTTGACGAACCTCGACACGTTGCGACAGGCCTCGAGCACCGCGAGGGTGCCCCAGATGTTCGTCTGCACCGCCTCACCGGGATGCTGCTGCAGCAGCGGCAGGTGCTTGAGCGCGGCGGCGTGGAAGACGATGTCGGGTTGGCGTTCGGCCATGATCCGGGCGAGCCGTTCGGCGTCGCGCACGTCGGCGAGGATCAGCTCGGAGGTGTCCAGCAGCGCCCGGCCGGAGAGGGACAGCTGCAGGGCGTGCAGCGCCGACTCGTCCCGGTCGAGCATCATCAGCTCGGCCGGATCGGCCCGGGCGATCTGCCGGCACAGCTCGGCGCCGATCGAGCCGCCGGCCCCGGTCACCAGGATCCGGCGGCCGGTGAGTTCGCTGTCGGCCGTCTTCAGGCTCGCCACCACGTGGCGTCGGCCCAGCAGGTCGGTGATGTCCACGTCCCGGACGTCGGAGACGCTGATCCGGTGGTCGACCAGCTCCCGGACCGGGGGGAGCACCTTGAAGGCGACCCCGGCGGCCAGGCTGGCGCCGCGCACCTCGCGGATCAGTTCGGCGTCCGCGTTGGCGACGGAGAAGATGAGGGTGCTGGCGCCGGTCCGGGCCACCGCCTCGGCGATGTCGTTGCGGCCGCCCAGCACCCGGACCCCGTTGAACCGGAGGTGCCGCTTCTCCGGGTCGTCGTCGAGGAGCCCGACCGGCAGGTAACGGCCCCGCGGATCGCTCATCATCGCCTGCAACAGCGCCTGTCCGGCCGCGCCGAGTCCGAAGAGCAGGACCGGGGTCGCCGACCGGACGGGCGGGCGTAGCGAGCGGTCGCGCCGGTACCGGTGGACGGCACGCACCGACAGCATCAGCAGCAGGGCCAGCGCGCCACCGACGACCGGGGTGCTGGCGGGCACCGGCCGGTCCGCCGTGGAGAGCACGGCGCCGAGCAGCACCGCGGCGGTGCAGCCGACCGTGCCGGCCAGGGCCCGCGCCTCGCCCAGGCTGCCCAGTGGGTACCGCCCGTGACAGAGCCGGCCGAGCGTGGTGACACCGCCGTGCAGGACCGCCGCCACCAGGCCGGTGCCGACCACGGACAGCACACGGTCCGCGGTGAGGTCGAACTCGTACCGGGCCCAGGCCGCGACGAGGAAGCCGCCGATCCAGGACGCGACGTCGGCGGCGAGCCACAACGCCGTACGCCGCCACACGGCCACGCCTCGGCGTCTGGGACGGCTGTCGTCCGATGTCGCTCCGGCGCGCCCCGGTGCCTCGCTGGTATGTGGCATCTGTTGCTCCCTTGACCGTGAAACGGCGCTCCCTGGTGACGGTGAAACGGCTGGACCGGCCCGGCGGAATCGAGCGCGAGGAACGCCGGTAACAACACATATCGGATGTGCCCGGTCCGCCGGGTCGGTTTCATACTTTTCGCGACCACCGCTTTTCCGTGCGTGACCCGGGGACGGTTGCGTCGTTTGTTCGTCGGGTGACCCGGGACGGGGGAGAGGAAAAGCGTTGAAGATTGTCGTCACCGGAGGAGCCGGCTTCATCGGCTCCCACGTGGTACGCGCACTCGCCGAGGTGCCGGAGGTCGGCGAAATCGTCGTGGTCGACGATCTGTCGACCGGCTCCCTCGACAACCTCGTCGGTCTGCCGTCCCGATTCGTGTGCGGATCGATTCTCGACCGCGAGATTCTCGACGACACGGTCCCCGGCAGTGCGAGCATCATTCACCTGGCGGCGGTGCCGTCCGTACCGCGGTCCATTGCCGACCCGATTCGCAGCCACCACGCGAACGCGACGGGCACGCTGATGGTGCTCGAAGCCGCCCGACGCCACGGGGTTCCCCAGGTCGTCCTCGCCTCCTCCTCGTCGGTCTACGGCGGCAATCCCGCGTTACCGAAACAGGAGGCCCTGCGGCCGATGCCGCTGAGCCCGTACGCGGTGTCGAAGCTGGCGACCGAGGCGTACGCGGTCGCGTACGCCGCCTGCTACGGCCTGTCGGTGCTGCCGTTGCGGTTCTTCAACGTCTTCGGGCCCGGGCAGGCGGCCGACCACGCCTACGCCGCGGTGGTGCCGGCGTTCGTCTCGGCGGCGCTGGACGGGCGTCCGCTGCGGGTCTTCGGCGACGGCCGGCAGACCCGCGACTTCACCTACGTCGGCAGCGTCACCGCGGTGATCGTCGAAGCCGTCCGGCGCCGGGTGTCGGCGCCGGACGCGGTGAACCTCGCCTTCGGCACCCGGACCTCCCTGCTGGGCCTCATCGCCGAGCTGGAGGCGGTGCTCGGGCATGCCGTCGAGGTGGTCCACGAGGCGCCCCGGCCGGGCGACGTCCGGGACTCGCAGGCGGACCCCACCCGGCTGCGGGAACTGTTCCCCACGGTGCGTCCCCAGCCGTTGCGGGTGGGCCTCGAGGCGACGGTCGCCTGGATGTCCGACCGCGTGCCCGCCGGCCGGTAGCCACGACATGCGCGGGTCGGGGCGGCAGACCGCCGCGCTTGCGCCCTCGACCGGCACCGGGCCGGCCGGGGTGACGGGGGACGGACCGGCCCGGCCGGCCGAGGCGGGGCCGGACAGGTCACCGACGGTGGTGGCGGCGTCGGCCCCGGCCGGGGCCGACGCGACCGCGGCCGGGGCCCGGAGTCGGCGGCTGGCCTCCGGGATCGTTACCGCGCTGCTCAGCCGGGCCACCGGAGCGGTCGTTCCGCTGGTCCTGATCCCGATCACGCTCTCGTACCTGGGCGCCGAGCTCTACGGGCTCTGGATGGCGGCGACGGCACTCACCGGAATGGTCGCCTTCGCCGACCTGGGGCTCGGCAACGGGCTGATGACGAAGCTGGCGCCCTGCTACGCCGAGGGCGACACCGAGCGGGCCCGCCGCTACGTCTCCACCGCGTACCTCATCCTGCTGGTGGTCTCGGCCACGACCTGCGGCCTGCTCTGGCTGCTGTCGCACGTGATCCCCTGGGCCGCGCTGCTCAACGCCGACGGGACCGCCTCGCCGGCGGACGCCCGGGCGGTGGCGCTGGTGTGCCTGACGGCGTTCGTCCTGAACATCCCGCTCGCGCTGGTCGTCCGGGTCCAGTACGCGTACCAGCAGGTGGGGCGGAGCAACATCTGGCAGGCGGCGGGGAGCCTGGCCGCACTGCCACTCACGCTGGGGGCGGTGCACGCCGGACTGCCGCCCGTCGCGGTCGTCGCGGCCACCGTCCTCGGGCCGGTGCTGGTCAACCTGGTCAACACCGGCTGGATGTTCCTCCGCCAGCGGCCGGACATCGCCCCGCGCCCCGGCGCCGTCGACCCGCGACTGGCCCGGGAACTCCTGCGGCTCAGCGGGCTGTTCTTCCTGCTGACCATCCTGTGGTCGGCGGCGCTGCAGGCGGACACCCTGGTCGTCGCCCACGCGCTGGGCCTGGCGAGTGTCACCGCGTACGCCGTGCCGGTACGCGTGTTCAACCTGCTCGGTCTCCTGGTCACCCTGGTCAACCTTCCCCTGTGGCCGGCGAACGGCGACGCCCTGGCGCGCGGCGACCTGGGCTGGGTCCGGCGGACCACCCGGCGTATGACCCTGTTCTCCGTATCGGCGGTGCTGCTGCCCGCCGTCGGCCTGGTCCTGGTCGGCGGCCGCCTCGTCGACACCTGGTTTGGCGTCCCGGCCGGTGCGGACCCCTGGCTGCTCGGCGGGCTCGCCCTGTGGATGGTGGCGCTCGCGGCGGTCTCCCCGCGCGCCATGGTGCAGAACGCCGCCGGGGTGGTCCGGCCGCAGCTGCTCGGGGTGTCCCTCTACCTCGTCCTGTCGGTGGGCGCCAAGTGGTACGGCGCGACGCGGTACGGGGTCGTCGCCGTCCCCTACCTGTCGGTGGTTGGCTACGTGCTCACCGTCGTCCCCTGCACCGTCTACGGCTACCGGCGGGCCCTGACATCGGCCGGGGGTGGTCCCGGCCGACCACGCCGGACCGAGAACCGGGCTCACCTGACCGAGGTTGGCGAAGTATGAACAGACATTCGGTGGCGACGCGGATCCGGACCCTGGCGCCGGGAATTCCGCGGTCGCGTCGGGAACTGCTGGCGTCCCTGCACCTCCTGTCGACCCTGCGGTCGATGGGTTGGCACCGGTCGACGAAAGCCGGGGCGCCGGTCGACGCCGTCGGAGACCCGCACCCCTGGTTGACCTACTCCGCCGTGAGCTGGCTCGATCGGGTGCTGCGGCCGGGCGTGCGGGTCTTCGAGTACGGCGCCGGGGCGTCGACGTCCTGGTTCGCCCGCGCCGGCAGGGTCAAGGAGATCGTCGCCGTCGAGCACCACCCGGAGTGGTTCGCCCGGCTCCCGCAGCCGGCGAACGGCCGGATCGTCCACGTGCCCTGCACGGGCACCTGGTGGGAGACGGACGAGCGGGCGCCGTACGTGCGCGCGGTGGCGCAGGGTGCGCCCTGGGACGTGATCGTCATCGACGGCATGGGCCGCAACACGTGCGCCCGTGTCGCGGTCGACCACCTCACCCCGGCCGGTCTGATGATCCTCGACGACACCGACAACGCCGCGTCCCTGCCGGCCCAGGAGGCGCTCTCCGGCCGCGGGCTCGGTCGCCTCGACTTCTGGGGATTCAAACCCGGACTCGGCACCCGGCTGTGCACGTCGGTGTTCAGCAGGAACTTCGACGTATGGCTCACCGGGCTCTGACCGGCCCGGGTGGCCGGCCGTACGGTCCGACCCGGCTGGTGATCGTCGCGGCGCCGAACCCCATTACCGGCAGATCCTGGCGGGGTTCCGTAGCAGGGGAGGGAACACGGTGACCCGTTCGACACGGCGTGGTGGTTGGGTGGCCCTCGTCGGTCCCTTCCGATTCCCCTGGGGACAGGCGAATTCCCGCCGGGTCTTCGGGCTCGCCGGCTCCCTCGCCGTCGCCGGGTACGACGTCGTGGTCGTCAGCGGTGAGGACGGGCCCGCGACCCGGACCCGGCTGGCCGAGGTCGACGGGCCGGGGACCGTCTGCTACCTGGGGGTCGGCGAGATTCCGCCGGTACATGCCGGTCGGCTCGCCCGGTCGGCGCGGTGGTTCCTGTCGTGGGGTCGGCGGACCGTGCACTGGCTGGACGCACAGCCGACGAGGCCGTCACACGTCATCGTCGCCGGCGGCGACGCACCCTACGCGGCGCACCTGCGGCGCTGGTGCGCCCGGAACCGGGTGCCGCTGGTCGCCGACGTCGTCGACTGGTACACCCCGCGTCAGCTTCGTGGCGGGCTCCTCGGTCCGCCGCACCTCAGCGCCAAGCTCGCACTGCGCTACCACTACCCGCGGTGTGACGGCCTCATCGTGGTGAGTTCCTTCCTGGCGGAGCACTACCGGCGTCGGATGGAGCGGGTACTGCTGGTTCCGCCAACGCTCGACGTGCGGAACCTGCCGGTGTTTCCCCGCCCGGTCCGGGCCGACGCACCCGGGCTCAGCCTGGTGTACGCCGGCACCCCGGGCCGTAAGGACCTGCTCGCCGACATCATCCGGGCGGTGGGCCGGCTGCACCGCGAGGGCGCCGCGGTGGAGCTGCGGACCTACGGTCCCTCCGAGACACAGGTGCGGCAGCTGCTCGGTGGGGAGCCGGTTCCGGGCGGGGTGCGGATCCTCGGGCGGCTGCCACAGCACGAGATGCCGCGGGCGGTGCAGGAGGCGGACTTCAGCGTCCTGCTCCGCAGGCCGACCCGTGCGAACCAGGCGGGATTCCCCACGAAGTTCGTCGAGAGCCTCGCCAACGCCACACCGGTGATCGCCAACCTCACCAGCGACCTGGGGCGCCATCTGCGCGACCGGCGGGAAGGGCTGGTCTGCGGCGACTGCTCCGTGGCGGGCCTCACCGCGGCCCTCCGGGTGGCGCTCCGGCTCGACACCGCCGAGCGGAAGCTCATGCGGGAGGCGGCGCGGCGACAAGCCCGCGCCTCGTTCGACTACCGTGGGTACGCGGAGCCGCTCGGAGCGTTCCTCGACGGCCTCCGTCGGTAGAGGTCGGACGGCGGCGTCGGTGGTGGCGTTCGCGCTGCCACCGGGTGATCCGGTCCGGGTGATCCGGTCATCGGGTGGTTCGGCTACCGGTGGGTCGGCACGGCGGGGTTGACGTGGGCCGCCGCCTCGGTCGCCTCGCGGACGGCCCGGTAGAAGGCGGTCCGCCGGGGCGCCAGACGCTCGTCCGCGAAATCGGCCGCGCGGGCCAGGTTGCGGGCCGAGGCAGCGGTCATCCGGGACGGGTCGGCCAGGAGGCGCCGGATCGCGGTGGCGAGGCCGGCCACGTCGTCCGGGGCGACGAGGTCCTCCGGCGCCAGCAACTCGGGTATCCCGCCCACCGCCGAGCCGATGGCGGGCAGACCCCGCGCCATCGCCTCGATCAGCGCCTTGGGCAGTCCTTCGGTCCGGGACGGCATCACGAACAGGTCGGCGGCGTCCAACTGCCGGCGTACCGCGTCGCCGGCGGGCAGCGCGCCGACCAGGAGCACCTTGTCGGTCACCGCCAGCCGGGCCGCGAGCGCCTCGATCCGGGGGCGGCACCGGCCGTCGCCGACGTGGACGAGCCGCACCGCGGTTCCGGTCGCCACCAACCGGGCGAGCGCCGCCACGAGTGTGTCGACGCCCTTGTACATCTGCTCCAGTGCTCCGACCGAGATCAGCGTGGCGACCGCGGGCGTACGATCGACCCGGCGCGGTCGCGGCACGTACGCCGCGGCTGGCAGGTCGATGCTGGAGTACGCCGCGGTCACCGCCCCCGCCCTGGCCGGGTATCGCGACTGGAGGTAACCCTCGGTCACGTAGGCGGCCGCCAGCGCGGTCCGGCACTGGTGCCGCAGCCTCGCGGTCTCCCGGTGGCGCAGCAGGGGACGCGCCGGGTGTGCGACGACGCCGGGGGCGAAGACGTCGTACGGGTCGCCCACCACCTCGATCGCGTAGGGCTGGTGGGTTCGTGTCCGCCACGATGCCAACAGGGATCCGATCGGGGACGGCACCCGCAGAATGACCGCGTCCCCGGGCTCCGCGGCCGCGCGCACGGCCCGGACGACGGCGCCACGTCGGACCAGGTACTGCCGGGGACCGACGTAGCAGGGGACGGGCCAGACCTCGACCCCGGCGCCGTCCACCCGGTGGGCACCGTCCGCCGGTTCGGACACGTTGGCGACCCGGGCGACGACCCGGACCCGGTCGAAGGCCGAGAGGTAGCGGGTGAAGAACCGGTAGGCCGGCCCGTCCCGTGTCCAGACCGCGCCGTCGGGCGTCCGGGAATACCGCGCCTCGACGGTCACCACGACCCTGCCGCACCGAGAAATGTTCACGGAAATTCCTCCGTATCGACGTGAGGCGTATCTGTTCAGAATAGAACGATTCAGGGCGGGGCAGGGGTGTGTTCGACATCCGCACCATCGCGCGTCAATCGCCGCGGTTATGCGCGTGTCCTACGCCCTGTCGCGTCGTTGACTGATTGTCGTGGCGGAAATATTTTCCCGGCCTCACCGTGACCGCGGTGGATGTGGCCGGGGCGGTCGGAAGGCCGGAGGTGCACGCGGCGTGGGCAACAGATGGGACGATGACATGCACGTGGTGATAATGGCCGGCGGCAAGGGAACCCGACTGAGGCCATACACGACCGCGTTGCCGAAGCCTCTGGTGCCGATCGGTGACAGCCACGCGATTCTGGAGATCGTCCTGCGTCAGTTGGCGGCACGGGGCTTCACCCGGGTAACCCTGGCGATCAACCATCTCGGTTCACTGATTCGGGCATTCGTTGGTGACGGCTCGCGTTTCGGTCTGCGCGTCGACTATGTCGAGGAACGCGTGTCGCTTTCCACCATCGGGCCGCTCTTCGGGATCCGGGACCGGCTCCCGGAGCACTTCCTCGTGATGAACGGGGACGTCCTCACCGATCTCGACTACGCGGATCTGCTGCACACCCACGCCTGCTCGGGAGCCCCGCTGACGGTCGCCACCTGTCACCGCACGGTCCACGTCGACTTCGGTGTTCTCTCCGTGGAGAACGGCAGGATCGTCCGGTTCAGTGAGAAGCCCACCCTCGAATACCGGGTCAGCATGGGTGTCTACGGTCTCTCGGCCCGTACGATCGCCTCCTACCCGGAAGGGCTCGCGTTCGGCTTCGACCAGCTGATGCTGGACCTGCTCGCCCGGGGCGAGCAGCCGGCGAGCTACGACTTCAAGGGCTTCTGGCTGGACATCGGCCGCCCGGAGGACTACGACGAGGCCAACCGCAGGTTCGACGCGCTCAAGCCGATCCTGCTGCCCACCCTGGTGCCGGAGCCGGTATGACCCGGGTGCTCCTGTTCGGCGCGTCCGGCTTCCTCGGTAACCACGTGCGGCGGGCTCTCGCGCCGTACGCCTCGCTGACCTGTCCCGGCCGTGACGACTGTGACCTGGTGCGAACCGGGGTCGCCGCACTCGGCGCACTGCTGCGTTCCGTGTCGCCCGACGTGGTGGTCAACTGCACCGGGCGACTGGTCGGAAGCGCCGACGAGCTGGTCGAGGCGAACACGCTGGTTACCGCCAAGCTCGTCGAGGCGGTCGCGACACACGCGCCGCGCGCACGGCTGGTCCGGCTCGGTTCGGCCGCCGAGTACGGCGTGGTGTCCGCCGGCGAGGCCGTGACCGAGGACGCCCCGGTGGCGCCGGTGAGCGCGTACGGCGTCAGCCAGGCCGCCGCGACCCGCTTGGTCGAGCTGGCCGGTGCCGCCGGAAGGGTCGACGGCGTGGTGCTGCGGGTCTTCAACCCGGTTGGTCCCGGGCTGCCGGAGGAATCCCTGCTCGGCCGGGCGGCCGCGCTGCTGCGGCGTGCGATCGCGACCGGCGCCGACCACATCTCGCTGGGCTCACTCGCCTCGTACCGGGACTTCGTCGACGTCCGGGACGTGGCGGCCGCCGTGGCTGCGGCGGCCCTGGCCGAGACCCTGCCCGAGCGTGTCCTCAACATCGCCAGCGGGCGTGCCGTCCCGGTGCGGGAGGCGGTCTCGCTGCTCGCCGAGGTCGCCGGGTTTCGGGGCGAGATCCGCGAGGACAGCCCGGCGCCGGAGCGTTCGGCGGCGGTGCCGTGGATGCGTGGCGACGTGCGCCGCGCGGAACGGCTGCTGCGCTGGACTCCCGGGTACGAGTTCTCAGAGTCGGTCAAGGCCGCCTGGCTCGGTCCGGCCGGGTAGGCCGGCCTCGGATGCCCGCGGGCGTCCGAGCCTCGGCCGGAGACGATTCGGGGCGCCGGGTGCCTGCGGGGGGGACCGCCCATTCACTACAGAGGGGGAAGATTGTACCGGAGGATCGGGGTTGTCGGGCTGGGCTATGTCGGACTGACCCTGGCCGCGGCGCTGGCGCGGCGGGGCTACCAGGTGTCCGGGGTGGACGCCCAGCCACGGGTGCTGGAGGCGCTGCGCCGCGGCCGGCCTCACATCTTCGAGCCCGGGATCGACGAGGTGTTCGCCGAGCACCTGGGCCGGTCCCTGGTCATCGGCAGTAGCCTGCCCGACGACGTCGAGGTCGCGGTGATCTGTGTCTCCACTCCCGTGGACGAGCGGACCCGGCGACCCGAGCTGGGCAACCTCGCGGCCGCGGCGGAGCAGGTCGCCCGGTGGTGCAAACCCGGGACCCTGGTGGTGGTCCGCAGCACCGTTCCCGTCGGTACGAGCCGCAGGGTGGTGCTGCCGCCGCTGACCGACGCCTGGGGGCGGGCCCGGCTGGTGATGGCTCCGGAACGGACGATCCAGGGGCAGGCGTTGCGGGAACTGGTGGAACTGCCGCAGGTCGTCGGCGGGCTTGACGAGGACAGCCTGCAGGCCGGCGTCGCCTTCTTCGGCAATTTCGCCCACCGGGTGGTGCCGGTCTCCAGTCTGGAGGCGGCCGAGCTGGTCAAGCTGGCGAACAACTGCCACACCGACCTTATCTACTCGTTCGGCAACGAGTTGGCGCTGATCGCCGAGCGGCACCGGCTCGACCCGCTGGAGGTCGTCACCGCCGCCAACCTCGACTACCCTCGGCCGGATCTGTGCAAGCCCGGGTACGTCGGCGGCGGCTGCCTGTCGAAGGATCCCTACCTCATGATCAGCAGCGCGGGTGAGGCGGAGCCGTTCCTGGTGGGCGCGGCCCGTCGGTTGAACGAGTACCTGCCGGTCCACGTCGCCACCCGGGTGGTGGAACTGCTTCGCGAGCAGGGACCGGTCGCCGGCGCCCGGCTGGCCGTTCTCGGCTGGGCCTACAAGGGGTGGCCGCCCACCGACGACATGCGGGGCACCCCGGTCGCCGCGATGATGCCGGTGTTCCGCGAGGCCGGGCTGGTGGTGCGGGGACACGACCCGATGGTCCGTGATGACGTGATCCGCCGGTACGGTGGCGAACCAACCAGCCTGGACAAGGCGTTCGCCGAGGCCGACGCGGTGCTCGTGGTGAACGATCATCCCGACTACCGGGCGATCGAGATCGGGTCCGTGCTCGCCGGCAACCGGCCGAGGCTCATCTTCGACTCCTGGAGGATTCTCGACGAGGCACGGATCCGGGCGGCCGGGATCCGATACGCCGGCATCGGGTATCTGCCCGATCCGTCCGGCGTCCCCGCGCCCGTGCGGGACGGGGCGGCGGTGCAGGGCTGATGCGGGCGCTGGTACTCGGTGGTGCCGGCTTCATCGGCACCCATCTGGCCGCCCGCCTCGTCGCCGACGGGCACCGGGTGACGCTGGTCGACGACTTCTCCCGGGGCCGGGACGACCAGCGTCTGGGCGAGCTGCGGGCGCATCCGGCGGTGGACGTCATATCGGCGGACCTGACCAGCGTCGACGCCTGGAGCCGGATACCCCGGGGTTGGGACCAGATCTACCTGTTGGCGGCGGTCGTCGGGGTTCGCAACGTCGAGGCCGATCCGGCGCGGGTGGTGCGGGTGAACACCCTGACCGCACTGCACCTGTTGGACTGGGTCGCGCCGGGGGAGCGGGTCTTCTTCAGCTCCACGAGCGAGGTGTACGCCGGTGGGGTGTCCGCCGGCGTCGTGTCGGTGCCGACCGCCGAGGAGGTCCCGGTGATGGTCGCCGACGTGACCGCGCCGCGGTTCGCGTACGCGGTCAGCAAGCTTCTGGGCGAGGTGGCGTTCCTGCACGTCGCGCGGGCGAGGGGCGTTCCGGCGGTGATCGGGCGGTTCCACAACGTCTACGGCCCCCGCATGGGGACCGATCACGTCATCCCGGAGATGGCCCTGCGCGCGCTGGCCGGGGAGGACCCGTTCCGGGTGTGGGGGTTCGACCAGTACCGCGCGTTCTGTCACGTCGACGACGCGGTCGAGGCGATGCTCCGGCTGATGGACTGCCCGGAGGCGGTCGGGGAGATCGTCCACATCGGCAACGACGCGGAGCAGACCAGCATCGCGGACCTGGCGAGGCTCGTGCTGCGGACGGTCGGGACCACCGCCGTCCTGCAGCCCTTGCCCGCCCCGCCCGGCTCCGTCGACCGGCGCTGCCCGGACATCGGCAAGCTGCGCCGGTTGACCGGCTTCGTGCCGGCGGTGTCGCTGGCGGAGGGGGTGCGCCGCACCGTCGACTGGTATCGGGAGTGGTCGGAGCGGGAGGCCGCGACCACCGTCCGGCCGCGCACCGGCCGTGGGGACGGGGCCGTCCGGACCACACCGGCAGGTGGCCCGGTGCGGGGCGGCCGGACGCGGGCGTCCGCCGCCGAGCACCACTGACCCCTGTACCACCGTGACCCCTGTACCAGACCGGCGTGACGGGCGACGTCGTGGCCGCCAGTCGTCACCGCGTCGTCACCGCCGCTGTCCGGTCCGGCCGGATGTGCAGCGCCAGCCAGATCACCCCGGCCAGCGGTAGGACGTATTTGATGAGGAACCAGATGGTGTTGTCGAGGTCGGCGGTGGGGAGGAAGACGCAGGCCCACAGGGCCGGGGCCAGCAGCTTCGGTCCCAGCGCCGACTCCCGCAGGGCTCGGGCGTAGTACCGCCGGACCCGCCGGACGAGCAGCCCGAGCAGGACGAACGAGGCCACGGCGCCGACGGGTCCGAAGTTCATGACCGCCTCCCCTGCGAGTCCGTAGACCCGGCTCGACCGGAACCCCGAGTCGTACGCGCCCGGTCCGAAGATCACGTCCGTGCCGACGGCGACCTTGTCCGGCGGCCGTTCGGGAAGGAGCCAGCGGGGCACCAGGAAGGCGACGTCGCCGACGTAGCTGATCCCGTAGGCCAGCTCCGCGTCCCTGCGGAGCTGACGGTCGAGCACCAGTGCCTGGATGTCCGCCCGGGAGAGGTCCCCCAACAGCAGTACGGGGAGATCCCGGCCGGTCTCGGCCGACAACTCCTCGACGCTGCGGGTGCCCCGCGCGGCATCGAGGACCTCAAGACCGGCGGACTTGTAGAAGCCGTACCCGTACATGAACACGGAAAGGAAGAGCAGGAAAACGAGGAGCGACTTCCGGGAGATCCTGGCCACCAAGAGGTGGACGAGGGTCAGGCCGATCAGGATCGGCCAGATCGCGTTGCTCCGGCTGCCGCGCAGCCCGCCCACGAAGAACTGCGTCCCGGCGAGCGCGATCACCAGGAGGAGCAGGACCACCCGGCGTTCGGCGAGCACGCGCCGCCAGCGTACGACGACGAGCGCGAAGATGATCATCGGGAAGGCCTCCGCGACGATCAGGAGCCAGCCCAGTCCGGCCAGTCGGCTGCGCTCCAGTCCGCCCGTCATCGCGCTCAGGTAGCCGGAGATCCCGCCGAAGATGGTGATCTCCACGACGAACGCCAAGACACTCACCGCCGCGGCGAGCGACCCGACCGTGTAGAAGACGGGAAGGTTGAACGACCTGAGGCGGTGTCGGGGTCGGGCCCGGTCGGCGGGGAGCAGGACGAGTCGGTAGCCGCAGAGGCCGACGGCGTTGAGCATCGCCATCGTGCCGAGTGCCTCCCGCCAGTCGACCGGGCCGACGACGTACCGGGGCCAGTGGTCGAGCATGACGTTGAGTATCGGCGCCAGGTAGAACAGGTGAACGCCGAGCAGGCCCAGCACCGCCTGCGGGTCGAAGATCTCACGCCGTCGCAGCGCCCAGTCGATCGCGTCCACGCTGATGAGCACGCCACACACCGTCACCGGGATGAGGAACCAGTGCCGCAGCCGCGGGTCGAGGAGTGCCAGCGTCGCGCTGACCGATGGAAGCAGGAGACCGGCGAACAGCAGGCTCGCACCGTCGTCCCAGGCGCTCCGCCGGATCGGGTGGTGGATTCGGACCGGGTCGAGGGCGTTGCACCGCGTCGCTACCGGCGTGTCCACTCGGCACACCGCCTTCCGGTATCCCAGCTGTCTGGTTCGGCGCCACGGGCCGTCAGCCGCGGGCCGCGGGTCCGGCCGAGCGGGTGGCCCGTGCCAGGGGAGGGGTTCAGCGCGGGGTGGTGCGCCACAGGGCCCTCCACTCCCGTACCGCGTGATCCAGCAGGAAGGGCGACGACCGGAGCCTGCGGCGGATCTCGTCCCGTCGGGCAGTCGAGGCCCGCGCCTGGCGCAGGACGGCGTCGGCCCAGCCGGCTGCGCCGGCCGAGAGCGGCAGCAGGGTCAGCCCGGACAGGTGTGCGGTCAGCTCCCGGAGGCAGGGCAGGTCGTTCGCCACCACCGGCACGCCAGCGGCCAGGGCCTCCAGGACCACGCCGGGCAGGCCCTCCCAGCGGGAGGGGAGCAGCAGGACGTCCGCTGCGGCCAGCACCGAGGCGATCTCCTCGGTCTCGCCGGCGAGCAGGACGGACGGGTCGTCCACGATTTCCGGATGGGCCGAGGTGAGGTCGTCGGTCCCACCCGGACCCACCACCAGCAGCCGCGTCTGCGGCCACCGTTCGCGGACCACGCGGTGTGTCTCGACCAGAAACGGACGGTTCTTCACCGCTGCGGCGCGGCCGATGTGCACCAGGACGCAGGCGTCGGTCGGCAGGCCCCAGCGCCGCCGGGCGGCCCGGCGGTCCCAACCGTCCACCCGATCCGTGGCGACGCTGTTGTAGAGCACCCGGTAACGCCGGTCGCCCTCCGGCGGGCCGGCCAGCCGCAGCGCCGCCGCGGTCACACCGACCACGTCGGTGGCGGTGCGGCGTAGCAGCCGTCTGAGCAGTGCCCGGCGGACGCGCCACGGCAGGCTGTCTGGTCGTCCGTCACTCTCGCTCCACATCCGCGCCACCCGGACCGGGACCCGGGCGACCATCGCCACCAGGAGCACGACCGCGCTGACCAGGCTGACGTGGGCGACGACGACGTCCGGCCGGGTCGACCGCAGGCACCGCCACAGCCGTGGCGCGAAGGTGAGGACCGGGGAGAGCGGGCACTGCCGGACCAGGGCGCCGGCGGCCCGGAACTGGCCAGCCAGCCCCCCCTCCCGCCCCGCCAGGGTGACGAAGGTCTGCTCCACCTCGTGGGGCGGCACCGAGCGGCAGATGTCCAGGGACACCGTCTCGGCGCCTCCGCGGTCCAGGCTGCCGATCACGTGGGTCACCCGGACCGCGCGCCGGCCGGCTCCGGCGTGTCGCGGCTGCGCACCGGTCGGAGAGCCGTTCGCCACCGGCGGAGTGGCCATGCCCGTGGGGCTGGTGCCGGTCAACGGGTGTCACCGGCCGGGGTCGGTCGCCAGCCCGGCGAGTCGAGGTGGACAGGATCCACTGTGGGCCTCCGCTGAGTGGACAAGATGACCGAAGACGTTATATCAATCAAATACGTCTGATCGAGGCTGTTTCCTATTACAGCCTGCTTGTCGGATATATGTCCGACCAATCGGACAAAACCATGTTTCCTTCCCTGCTCTGGGGCGTGTCCCCGGCGATCGTTGCTCGTTGCGCGTGATGTGGTCGTCCGGACGCCTCACCCAGGTGAACGTCGGTCGCCGCCACACAGTGACGACGAGGGAGCGACGTTGAGTCTTGACCCCGCCGGCCGCCGGATCCTGATCACCGGCGGCACCGGTTCCTTCGGCCAGACGATGGTCCGGCGGATGCTCGAACGCGACGTGGCCGAGATCCGCGTGCTCAGCCGAGACGAGGCCAAGCAGGACGCCATGCGGCGGGTGATCTGCGACGACCGCGTCCGGTACTACGTCGGCGACGTCCGCGACCCCGACACGGTGCTGCGCGCGACGCGCGACGTGGACTACGTCTTCCACGCCGCCGCGCTCAAGCAGGTCCCGTCCTGTGAGTTCTTCCCGCTCGAGGCGGTCCGCACGAACGTGGTGGGCAGCGCCAACGTCGTCGAGGCGGCCGAGCGCAACGGCGTGCGGTCGGTGGTGATGCTCGGCACGGACAAGGCCGTCTACCCGGTCAACGCGATGGGCATGACCAAGGCGCTGATGGAGAAGGTGGCCCAGGCGCACGCCAGGAACAACCCGACCAGCCCGACCACGGTCTGCAGCGTCCGGTACGGCAACGTGATGTACTCCCGTGGCTCGGTGATCCCACTGTTCATCGAGCAGATCAAGGCGGGTCGGGCGCCGACGGTCACCAATCCCGCGATGACCCGGTTCCTCATGTCGCTGGCGGACTCGGTGGAACTGGTCGAACACGCCTTCCGGCACGCCCGACCGGGCGACATCTTCATCCGCAAGGCCAGCGCCTGCACGGTGGGGGACCTAGCCGTGGCGCTCTGCCAGCTCTTCGGTGCGCCGACCAAGCTCGACGTCATCGGGATCCGACACGGCGAGAAGCTGCACGAGACGCTGGCCAGCCGGGAGGAGCTGGGCCGGGCGGACGACTTCGGCGACTTCTTCCGGGTGCCGGTCGACGACCGCAACCTCAACTACGCCCTGTACGTCTCCGAGGGCGACCCGAACGGCGCGGGCACGACGGACTTCACCTCCGCCAACGCGCCCCGCCTGGCCGTACCGGAGATCATGGAACTGCTGCGCACCCTGCCCGAGGTGCGCGCCGAGCTCGCGGCCCGCGACGCCGCGCTGGTCGAATGAGGCTCGCCCTGACCGGCGCCAGCGGCTTCCTCGGCTGGCACGTCCGGGTCCTGCTGCGGGCACTCGGCTGGCCCGAGCCGGTCGTCCTGACCCGCGCCGAGCTGGCCGACCCGCCGGCGCTGGCCGCGCGACTCGCCGGCGTCGACCGGCTGCTGCACCTGGCCGGGGTCAACCGCGGCGATCCGGCCGACGTGGCGACGGGAAACGTCGAGCTGGCCGCGGCGCTGGCCCACGGGCTGCGCCGGTGTGGGGCGTCCGGACCGGGCACCATCGTCTTCGCCAACTCCGTGCAGGCCGGCAACGGCACTCCGTACGGCGACTCCAAGGCGGTGGCGGCGGACACGCTGGCCGCCGCCGCGGCCCAGACGGGGGCGGACTTCGTCGACCTGAGGCTGCCGAACCTGTACGGGGAACACGGCCGCCCGCACTACAACTCCGTGGTGGCCACCTTCTGCCGGGTGCTCGCCGAGGGCGGTGTCCCACAGGTGCGCCAGGACCGCGAGCTGGCTCTCGTACACGTGGGCGACGCCGCGGCCCGACTCGTCGGGGTTGCCACCGAGGGCGGTGCCTGGGACAGCGCGATGCCGCCGCTGCGGATCGGCGTGCGGGAACTGGCCGAGCGGCTGGGCGCCATCGCGGCGACCTACCGCGCCGGGGAGATCCCACCGCTGGTCCACCGGCACGACGTCCGGCTCTTCAACACCTACCGGTCGCACTGCTTCCCGGCGCACTACCCGCTGCCACTGACCCGACACAGCGACCAGCGGGGCACCCTGGTGGAGGTGGTCAGGGCGCACGGTGGTACCGGGCAGACCTTCTGCTCGACCAGCCGCCCCGGCGTGGTGCGCGGCGAACACTTCCACCTGGCCAAGGTGGAACGCTTCGTCGTGCTGCGTGGCAACGCCGAGATCCGCCTGCGCCGGGTCGGGTACCCCGACGTGGTCCGGTTCGCGGTCAGCGGTGACGAGCCGGTGGTGGTGGACATGCCCACGATGTGGGCCCACAACATCACCAACACCGGCACCGACGAGCTGGTCACCCTCTTCTGGACCAACGACCTGTTCGACCCGGCCCACCCCGACACCTATCCCGAGCCGGTCGAGGGCACGGAGAGGGCACCGGTGGTGGTGGGATGACCGCCGCCGGAGCATCCCGCGCCGCCGCGGGGACCCGGGTGATGACCGTCGTCGGGACCCGCCCGGAGATCATCCGTCTCTCCCGCGTGATCGACCGGCTCGACCACACCCTGGACCACGTACTGGTGCACACCGGGCAGAACTGGGACCGGTCGCTGTCCGACGTGTTCTTCACCGAACTCCGGCTGCGGCAGCCCGACCGGTTCCTCCGGGTGGACACCTCGTCGCTGGGGCGGGTCCTCGGCGGTGTGCTGGTCGGGATCGAGGAGGCGATCACCGAGCTGCGCCCCGACGCGCTGCTGGTGCTCGGCGACACCAACAGCTGCATCGCCGCGCTGATGGCCCGCCGGATGCGGGTGCCCGTGTACCACATGGAGGCCGGCAACCGGTGCTTCGACCTCAACGTGCCCGAGGAGACCAACCGCCGGCTGGTGGACCACGTCGCCGACTTCAACCTGGTCTACACCGAGCACGCCCGGCGGAACCTGCTCGCCGAGGGACTGCACCCGCGGCGGATCATGCACACCGGCTCGCCGATGCGCGAGGTGCTGGAGCACTACGCCGCGGACATCGCCCGATCGACCATCCTCACGCAGCTCGGCCTGGAGCCGGACCGGTACTTCGTGGTCAGCGCGCACCGGGAGGAGAACGTCGACCGCCCGGACCGGTTGCGACGCCTCCTGGAGTGCCTGCGCGCGGTCCGGGACACCTGGCGGCTGCCGGTGCTGGTCTCCACCCACCCCCGCACCCGCAAGCGGCTGGAGGCGCTCACCGCGGACGCGACACTGCTGGACGGGATCACCTTCCACGAGCCGTTCGGGCTGTTCGACTACGTACACCTGCAGACCCGGGCCCGCTGCACGCTGTCGGACAGCGGCACGGTCAGCGAGGAGTCGGCCATCCTCGGCTTTCCCGCGGTGACCCTGCGCGAGTCGATCGAGCGTCCCGAGGCACTGGACGCCGGGGGGATCATCATGACCGGTCTGGACCCGGCCGGGGTGGTCGAGGCGGTCTCGGTGGCGGTGGCGCAGGTCCGGGCCGCGGGCGTGCCCTGTCCCGTGGACTACCAGGTCCCGGACACCTCCCGCCGGGTGGTCGACTTCATCCTCTCCACCGTCCGCCGGCACCACGAGTGGGCCGGCATCCGCCGCTGAGCCGACGCGTGCCCCGGTCCCCGAACGATCCCGTGGCCGGGCCCGGACGTGGTCCCCCGCGACCGGCGACGTGGCTCACCCGCGACCGGCGCCCGTGGTGACGCCGTCGGCACGGGCGCCGACACCGCAGGCCCTCACGCCGCCGGCCGCCTCGATGATGTCGGCGACCCGGGCCGCCGAGACCCGGTTGTCGAAGAGCCGGAGAACCCGGCGCCGCGCCCGGTCACCCCGCACCGCCAGGCGGCCGGACTCGAACTCCCGATAGGCGGCCTCCAACGCGGCGGCCAGCGCTGCCGGGTCGCCGCGCGGCACGACCCACCCGGTCGACTCGTCCACCGTCTCCGGCAGGCCACCGGCGTCGCTGACGATGCTGGGTACGCCCATCGCGCTCGCCTCGAGGACCGCCCCGTGCCCCTCCGACAGCGACGGGCTGACGCTCAGGTCGGCGGCCCGGTGGCAGGGGCGTACGTCGGTCAGCGACTCCAGCCAGGTGACGCTCGGGTCGGTCCGCACCCCGTACCGCCGTATGAGGTCGCGCCGGTGCGCCTCGCCGGCGGCCGTCCACCCGCCGCCGACCAGCAGCAGGTGCGCGCGGGGATGCCGGTCCCGGAAGGTCCGCCAGGCGGTGAGCAGGATGTCGTGACCCTTGATCGCCCGGCCCCGGTGCGCCAGGCGCTTCGGCGGGTAGACGTACGCCACCATCACCACCAGGAACGCGTCCGGGTCGATCCCGAGTTCGGCCCGGGCCTTGGCGCGTAGCTCCTCCCGGGTGGGGACGGTCGCCTCTCCCGCCGGGGGGTCGACCCGGTCCGGGGCGAAGTGTGTCGGGTCGACGCCGTACGTCGCCACCGGACGCCGGGCCGGCGGGCAGCCCAGGGCGCCATAGAGCCCCGAGGTGTGCGCGGTGCCGCAGATGGTGACGTGGTCGAGGCGCCACAGCAGGCGCTCGACCGGCCGGATCAGCGGCGACTCCAGGAACAGCGGCCCGGCGACCATGTGGACCCGGCGCGCCGGCAGGCCGAGGCTGGTCAGCCGGACCGCGAGCGCCGAGGCGTACAGGTGGTAGTGCAGGACGTCGGGCCGCAGCCGGCGGATGAGCCGGCGCAGCCGCCAGAGCCCGGCGAGGGTGCCCGGGGATGGTCGGAACCGGAAGGAGAACGGCGACTCGACCACGTCGAACCCGCGGGCGGTCAGCTCCGCCGTCAGCCGGCCACCCCCCGCCGGAAGCACCACGATGACCTCGTGCCCCCGGCGGCGCAGCTCGGCCACCTGCGCAAGGATCCACATCCCGCCGCTGTTCGTCTTCAGGACGACCGCGATCCGAAGCCGTCGTACCACCGTTTCTCCCTTCCTGGCCGACCGGCGCGTGCGGGCGCGAGCCCGTCCGCGCGGTCCGCGGACCACGCCGTCGGAGGTCACCGCGCCGGCACTCCCTTGACCACCGCGCCGGCGGGGACGTCCCTGACGACGCAGGCGCCGGCGCCGACGATGGCGTCGGCGCCGATCCGCCGGCCCTGGAGCACGACGGCGCCGGCGCCGATCATCACGCCGGTCTCCAGGTGGCAGTCGCCGGAGACCGCGGCGAGGGGGTTGACCGAGACGTAGTCGGCGATGACGCAGTCGTGCGCGACGGTCGAGTTCTGGTTCAGGTGGACGTGTCGGCCGAGCGTGACGTTCGTGGTGATCCGGGCCCCGGCGAAGACGACCAGACCGTCCCCGGCGACGAGGTCCGGCCCGACCGTGGCCGCGGGGTGCACCAGGGTGGCCGCCGGCAGCCCGTACCCGTCGATCCGTGCCCCGACGGTGCGTCGGACCCGCGGGTCGCCGATGCCGAGTGCGACGTGGGTTCCGGGTGGTGCCTGGCGCAGCCACTCGACCGGGCCGAGGTAGGGCACCGCCAGCCGCTGCAGCCGCTTCCGGTTCACCTCCGAGGGACGGTCGTCGACGAAGCCCAGCACCCGCCACCGCGGCCCGGTCTGTGCCGCCGCGTTACCGGCCCGAACGATGTCGAGCAGTTCCCGACCGTGCCCGCCGCAGCCCACGATGACGAGGTCCAGCGTCATCCGGGCAGCCGCCCCGTCCACAGGTGCGCCGGAGTGCCGGAACCGACCGGTACCCCGGATCCACCGGTCGGCGCCGTGGCGCCGTGGGAGCCCGCCGACGGTCCGGTACCGCCGAGGAAGGGCGGGCTGGTGGGGCTGCCGGGCGCGGTGATGCCCCGGCGGCACAGTACGGCGCCGACGGTCTCGACAAGGATGCGGAGGTCCAGGGCGAGGCTGCGGTTGTCGACGTACCACACGTCGAGGCGGAACCGTTCCGCGAAGGGCAGCTCGTTGCGACCCCGGATCTGGGCCAGCCCGGTGATGCCCGGCCGCACCTCGTGCCGGCGGGCCTCGGCCGGGCTGTATCGGTCCAGGTACTCGACCAGCAGCGGGCGGGGACCGACCAGGCTCATCTCGCCGCGGAGCACGTTCCAGAGCGTGGGCAACTCGTCGAGGCTGGTGGCGCGCAGCCAGCGGCCGAGCCGGGACAGCCGGTCACGGTCGCTCACCAGGCCGGCGGTGAGGTCCACCGGGTGCATGGTCCGGAACTTGACCAGCTCGAACAGTTCGCCGTGCCGGCCCGGCCGGACCTGCCGGAACAGCACCGGACGGCCCATCGTCACGGCGATCGCGACGGCGACCGCCGCCATCACCGGCGCGGAGAGGAGCAGCAGTACGACGGCGACCACCAGGTCGAGGAGCCGCTTGGTCAGCTCGTATCCCGCCCGCCCCGTGGCCGCGTGTCCACTCCGCCCCGTGGCCGCGGACGGGGCCGGGCCGGCGGGCCGTGGCCGGGAAACGTGACCTTCCTGTCGGACGCTCACCGCCGTGCCTCCAGAAACTCCGAGATCGTCTCCAGGACCCGGTTGATCTGCGACTCGGTCAGGGCCGAGCCGCTGGGCAGGGTGAGCCCGTGCGCGAACAGCCGCGCGGCGGCTCCGGTCAGCGCCGCCCGGGCCGAGGCGAAGACCGGCTGCAGGTGCATGGGTTTCCAGACCGGCCGGGTCTCGATGTGCCGCTCGGCGAGGTGGGCGGCGAGGTCGGTGGCGAGCCACCCGGCCTCGGCCGGGTCGACGACGATGACGGTGAGCCAGCAGTTCGTCCCGGGGTCGTGCTCGCCGAGCAGGCGTACGCCGGGCGTGGCGGCGAACAGTTTGGCGTACCGTTCGCGCAGCTCACGGCGGCGGGCCATCATCGCGTCCAGCCGGGACAGCTGGGCGCGGCCGAGGGCGGCGAGCACGTTGCTGAGCCGGTAGTTGTAGCCGGTCTCGGTGTGTTCGTAGTGCGGGACCGGCTGGCGGGCCTGGGTCGCCAGGTACCGGCACCGGTCGATCAGGTCCGCGTCGTCGGAGACCAGCATCCCGCCGCCGGAGGTTGTGATGATCTTGTTTCCGTTGAAGGAGAGTGCGGCGGCCCGGCCGAAGGAGCCGGCGGGCCGGCCGGCGTGTGTCGCGCCGAGCGCCTCCGCCGCGTCCTCGACCACCGGCACCTCCGCCGTCGCGCACCGGGGCAGCAGCCGTGAGTAGTCCGCGCAGGCGCCGAACATGTCCACCGGGATCACCGCGGCGACCCGTTCGCCCGCGGTGGTGAGCCGGTCGAGCAGGTCGGCCAGCAGGCCGACGTCGACGGTGCCGGTGGTCGGGTCACAGTCGACGAAGACGGGCTCCGCGCCGGTGTAGCGCACCGCGTTCGCCGTGGCGACGAAGGTCAGTGTGGGCACCAGCACCACGTCGCCCGGCCCCGCGCCCAGCGCCAGCAGGGCGAGGTGCAGCGCGGCGGTTCCCGAGCTCAGGGCCACCGCGTGCCGGGTGCCGACCCGGTCGGCGACCTCGCGCTCGAACGCGGTGAGTTCCGGCCCGGCGGGTGCGACCCAGCCCGAGCGGAGGGCCCGCAGGACGTACGACTCCTCCAGCGTGCCGACGTCTGGCGGCGACAGCAGTATCTGGCTGGTCATCGGGTCCGGGCACCCACCCGACGCAGGAGGGCGGCAACGGGGTGGATCCGATGGGAAGTCACGGAGCCTCCACGCAAAAACTCTCAAACGCGAATTAACGCTTAAATGCGGATGAAGCTGTCCTTGCAGGACACTACCGCTCTAACGACTTCCGCAGGTGCTTTTTGCGTAGTGGACCGTGATTTCGGATGGGTCGGGTAGTTGACCCGATATCCGGGCGGCCGGTGCGGGCCGCCGGTTAGGCTGTCCGATTACCCGGCGCGGCGGTGGACGGTACCACCGTGCGGGCCGACACGACCGACCGGACCCGACCGGCGTGGCGACGGTGTCTGTCGTGCCGACGTCGGGCAGCCACGGCGCCCCCTCCGGCACCTCGCACGATCGAACGCCGTCACCGGCCGGCGGCCGCCGGGGACGAGGGCCCCGACGGCCGCCGCGGGAACGGTCAGATGAGCCCGGCGCGGCGGAGGGCGTCGGCCATCGCGCCGCCGCCGACGTCGCCCCGGCCCGACCGGGACTGCTGGCCGCCACGTCCCTGCCGGGGCTGCCCGCCGCGCGGCGTACCCCGGCCAGGGCCGCCCCGCTCGGCTCCGCCGGACGGGCGTGGCTCGGAGCCGACCTCGTCCTCCAGCCGCAGGGTGAGCGAGATCCGCTTACGCGGCACGTCCACGTCCAGCACCTTCACCCGGACCACGTCGCCCGGCTTGACCACGTCGCGCGGGTCCTTGACGAAGGTGCGGGACATCGCCGAGACGTGCACCAGACCGTCCTGGTGCACCCCGACGTCGACGAACGCGCCGAACGCCGCCACGTTGGTGACCACACCCTCCAGCAGCATTCCCGGCTTCAGGTCGGCGAGCGTCTCGACCCCGTCGGCGAAGGCCGCGGTCCGGAACGCCGGGCGTGGGTCCCGGCCCGGCTTCTCCAACTCCCGGAGGATGTCGGTGACGGTGGGCAGCCCGAAGGTGTCGTCGACGAAGTCGGCCGGATTCAGCTTGCGCAGCACCGCCGTCCTGCCGATCAGCGACGAGACGTCGCTGCCGGTGGCGGCGAGGATCCGGTGGACCACCGGGTACGCCTCCGGGTGCACGCTCGAGGCGTCCAGCGGGTTGTCCCCACCCCGGATGCGCAGGAAGCCGGCGCACTGCTCGAACGCCTTCGGGCCGAGCCGGGGGACCTGCTTGAGCTGCTGTCGGTTGCGGAACGGACCGTTGGCGTTCCGGTGCATCACGATGTTCTCGGCGAGCCCGGCGCTGATCCCGGAGACCCGGCTCAGCAGCGGCGCGGAGGCCGTGTTGACGTCGACGCCGACGGCGTTGACGCAGTCCTCGACCACGGCGTCGAGCGAGCGGGCGAGCTTCACCTCGGAGAGGTCGTGCTGGTACTGACCGACGCCGATGGAGCGCGGGTCGATCTTGACCAGTTCGGCGAGCGGGTCCTGGAGCCGGCGGGCGATCGAGACGGCGCCCCGCAGCGAGACGTCCAGGTCGGGCAGCTCCTGGGCGGCGTACTCGCTGGCGGAGTAGACCGAGGCCCCGGCCTCGGAGACCATCACCTTGGTCAGGTTCAGCTCGGGGTGCCGGCGGATCAGGTCGGCGACGAGCCGGTCGGTCTCCCGGCTCGCCGTACCGTTGCCGATCGCGACCAGTTCGACCCGGTGCGCGCGGGCGAGCCGGGCCAGCGTGTCGATCGAGGCGTCCCACTGCCGTCGCGGCTCGTGCGGGTAGATCGTGTCGGTCGCCACCACCTTGCCGGTGCCGTCGACCACCGCCACCTTCACCCCGGTCCGCAGCCCGGGGTCCAGCCCCATCGTCGGCCGGGTCCCGGCCGGCGCGGCGAGCAACAGGTCCCGCAGGTTGGCCGCGAAGACCCGGACCGCCTCGTCCTCGGCCGCCTGCCACAGCCGCATGCGGAGGTCCGCCCCCAGGTGGATGAGGATCCGGGTCCGCCAGGCCCAGCGGACCGTGTCGGCGAGCCAGCGGTCGGCCGGCCGTCCCTGGTCGGCGATGCCGAACCGGGCGGCGATCTGGAGCTCGTACCGGGACGGTCCGGTCGGGACGTCGTCCGGCGCCGGCGCCTCCTCCGGGTCGAGGGTGAGGTCGAGGACCCCCTCCTTCTCACCCCGGAACATCGCCAGGATCCGGTGTGACGGCAACCGGGTGAACGGCTCGGCGAAGTCGAAGTAGTCGGCGAACTTGGCCCCGGCCTCCTGCTGGCCGTCGCGTACCTTCGAGACCAGCCGGCCCCGCGACCACATCTGCTCCCGCAACGAGCCGATCAGGTCCGCGTCCTCCGCGAAGCGCTCGACCAGGATGGCGCGGGCCCCGTCCAGCGCCGCGGTCGCGTCCGCCACCCCGGCGTCCGGGTTGACGAAACCCTCCGCCACGGTCCGTGGATCCTGGGTGGGGTCGGCGAGCAGGGTGTCGGCCAGCGGCTCCAGCCCCGCCTCACGGGCGATCTGCGCCCTGGTCCGCCGCTTGGGCTTGTAGGGCAGGTAGATGTCCTCCAGCCGGGCCTTCGTGTCGGCCGCCATGATCTGCGCCTCGAGTGCGGCGTCGAGCTTGCCCTGGCTGCGGATCGACTCCAGGATCGCGGCCCGCCGCTCGTCCAGCTCCCGCAGGTAGCGCAGCCGCTCCTCGAGGATCCGCAGCTGCGTGTCGTCGAGGGAGCCGGTCACCTCCTTGCGGTACCGGGCGATGAACGGCACGGTCGCCCCGCCGTCGAGCAGTTCGATGGCGGCCCGAACCTGCCGCTCGTGGACGCCGAGCTCCTCGGCGATCCGCTCGTGCACCGGGCGGGGCTGTACAGAGGTTGTCACGATCCTGATTCCGCCTTCTCCCACGGGGGTCCTCCGCCGAAGCATTGTGCCGCACGCCCGTCGTCGGTCACCGGACGGTGGGCCGAGGGCGTGGATGTACCCGTCGTCGGCTCTGGACAACCGAGAGTGATTCGGGTTAGGTCGGCACCGGCTCACCGGATCGACCCGGGCCCATCCGGCCCGTCGACCCGGTGCGCGATCGCCGCCGCGTGGCGGATCGACCACCGTGGTCGGTCGGCCGCCCGGCGGCCGACCCGAGTCCTACCGTGACCGACGAGGAACATCATGACGCTTCTGGCCGACGATCGGCCCGCCGGCTCCGGCGCGGGCACCGCCGCCGTCCACCCACTGGCCCGGTTGACCGCCGACGAGATCCGGGCCGCCCGGGCCCTGCTCGACCGGCACGACCTGCTCGGACCCACCATCCGGTTCGCCCTGCTGGCACTCGAGGAACCGCCGAAGGAGGTGGTGCTGGCGTACGTCCCGGGCGCCCCGGTGGACCGGCAGGTCCGGGCGGTGCTGCTCGACGTCGCCACCGGCGACGCCCGGACCGTGGTCGCCTCGCTGACCCACGGCGAGATCCGTTCGGTGGTACGCCACGACCCCGGCCGCGACGGACAGCCGCCCATCCTGCTGGAGGAGTTCGTGGCGGTCGACGAGATCGTCAAGGCCGATCCGGGCTGGCGGGCGGCGATGGAACGCCGCGGCATCACCGACCTGGACCTGGTCCGGCCCTGTCCGCTCTCCGCCGGCGACTTCGACCTGCCCGGCGAACGGGGGCGGCGGCTGTTGCGGGTGCTCTCGTTCCTGGCCCACCGTCCCGAGGACCACTGCTGGGCGCACCCGATCGACGGCGTCGTCGCGTACGTCGACCTCATCGAACGCCGGGTCATCCAGCTCATCGACCACGAGCTGCTCCCGGTGCCGCGGGAGGAGGGCAACTTCGACGACCCGGCGTACGTCGGGCCGACCCGGACCACCCTGAAGCCGATCGAGATCACCCAACCGGAGGGGCCGAGCTTCACCGTCGACGGCGACGTGGTGCGCTGGGAGAACTGGAGTTTCCGCATCGGCTTCGACCCGCGGGAAGGGCTGGTGTTGTACCAGCTCAGCGTGCGCGACGGCGACCGGGAACGGCCGGTGGTCTACCGGGCGTCGGTCGCGGAGATGGTGGTGCCGTACGCCGACCCGAGCCCGGTCCGCTACTGGCAGAACTACTTCGACGCCGGGGAGTACCTGCTCGGCAACCAGGTGAACTCGCTGGTGCTCGGCTGCGACTGCCTCGGCGAGATCTACTACTTCGACGCGGTGCTCGCCGACGGCGACGGACAGCCGCGTGAGGTGCGCAACGCGATCTGCATGCACGAGGAGGACTTCGGGGTGCTGTGGAAGCACACCGACCTGTTCACCGGCTCCGCCGAGACCCGCCGGCAGCGCCGGCTGGTGATCTCCTTCTTCACCACGGTCGGCAACTACGACTACGGCTTCTACTGGTACCTGTACCTCGACGGCACGATCGAGCTGGAGGCGAAGGCGACCGGGATCCCCTTCACCTCGGCCTACCGGCAGGACAGCCCGTACGCCTCCGAGGTCGCCCCGGGACTCGGCGCGCCGTACCACCAGCACCTGTTCTGCGCCCGGCTGGACATGACGGTCGACGGGGTCCGTAACGCCGTCGACGAACTCGACATCCGGCCGCTGCCGGTCGGCCCGGAGAACCCGTACGGCAACGCCTTCACCCGGGTGGCGACCCGGCTCACCCGTGAGTCCGAGGGGGTGCGGGACACCGACGCACGGGTCGGTCGGGTGTGGCGCATCTCCAACCCGGAGCGGCGCAACCGGCTCGGCCGGCCGGTCGGCTACCTGCTGCAGCCGGAGGGCTCGGTGCCCCTGCTGGCCGATCCCAGCTCCTCCGTGGCCCGCCGTGCGGGCTTCGCGACCCACGCGCTCTGGGTCACCCGGTACGACCCGGCCGAGCGCTACCCGGCCGGCGACCTGGTCAACCAGCACCCGGGCGGCGCCGGGCTGCCGGCGTACGTGGCGGCCGACCGGTCGATCGACGGGGAGGACATCGTCCTGTGGCACACCTTCGGCCTCACGCACTTCCCCCGGCCCGAGGAGTGGCCGGTGATGCCGGTGGACCGGTGCGGCTTCACGCTGCGCCCGGACGGCTTCTTCGACCGCAACCCGACGCTTGACGTCCCGGCGAGCACGGCGGCGCACTGCGCGACCCGCGACGCGCGGGACGACCATCCGGGCAGCTGCCACTGACGGCTGACCCGGCGGCCACCGACGCCCGCCAGGGTCCTGCCACCG